>JAEEGL010062845.1_pt1 | contig 18045 bp, 13 predicted proteins | sample 9134231 | NCBI WGS metagenome assembly JAEEGL01 (sample SAMN16246548, study PRJNA631951) | gut metagenome | biome: gut microbiome; feature: rumen; material: fiber-attached | host: Bos | place: Iran: Karaj | collected 2018-10 | reverse complement strand
GTTCTCGCTGGTCAGCTTCTGCATGGCCTTGAGGGCGTTGGGACCCTGGACGGCGAGCTGAGCCCACTGCTCGCTCTCGTTGACGAAGTCCTTACCCAGTTCCATGCCCATCTTGTCGGCAATCTGGCTCATCCAAGCCCAGTCTTTGTCGATATTGGCGGCATTGGGCACCATGAAGTACTCGTCGTCATGGACGCGATATACGAGCATGTCGTCGACCACGCCACCCTGACCATTGGGGAGGCAGGTGTACTGCACCTTACCGTCGAAGAGGTCCTCGACGTTGTTGGTGGTGACATACTGCATGAAGTGCTTGGCGATGGGGCCTTTGGCGCGGAACTCGCCCATGTGGCTTACGTCGAAGACGCCCACGTTGTTGCGGACATTGTTGTGCTCTTCTACTAATCCGGTGTACTGGATAGGCATGTTATAGCCTGCAAACTCCGCCATCTTGGCTCCAAGGGAGATGTGCAAATCGGTGTAAGGTGTGGTTTTCATCTTATTGATTGATTTAATTATTATTATGAATCTATTTACTTTTTATGGAATTTGCAAATATACACATTTTTTCTTGAAAAATAGCACATTCGTCGAAAAAACTTTTTCTCTTCACTTTTGCACGATGGCTTTTTTATCCCAAATCGGTCGTTAAGGTTTGTACCAATCTGCCACAAACTCTAATGACCTATTTGGAATAAAAAGTGGCTGAGCCTTTAAAGCACAGCCACTTCTTATGATGAATTGAAGAGATACTTGACCCTATCTGACGTAGACTTTGATGGGCTTTTCGTTCCCGATGCGGACAAGATAGACGCCACTGTGGGGCATGTCGAAGGATGCTTCGACTGGGTGTTCGGCAGGGAGGTTGGCGACGGTGCGGCCCATCAGGTCATAGATGTGGATGGGCTGGTGGTCGGCACCTCGCACTGTAAGGTGTAATTGGCGAGTGGCGATTACATACCCGCCTGCGGATTCTGTGGGGGCGATGCCTAGGGAGTGTTGGAAGTATGCCACGAAGATGGTGTCTTGTGTGAGGATGACGGTGCGGGGATTGTCGGTGTTGTTGTCGTTCCAACGGACGAAATTGTTATGGACATAAGGAATAGCGTAGATGGTGAGGGTCTCGTTGGGTTCGTACAGACCTGTGCCTGTGGTATGTCCAAGGGATTCATTGTCAGAGATGATGCAGGCGTAGACGTGGTTGGTGTCGATGGGACAGCCTATGAGGCGTATATTGTCGCGGAAAAGATGACGAGTGAGGGTGCCCTTGATGGTGTCTTGTTCGGGGTCGGGGTTGTCGTTGTAGGAGTGATAGCAGATGGATTTGAAGTCGGATGTCGCATGGGCGTAGAACTTCTCTCCGGCGTAGCTGGGAGTGCCAGAGTTGTCGTCGATGGCGACAAGTAGATTGTCAGTTCCATTATAATGGAATTGGTTGTCGAGGACGATGTCGTTCCACCCACGGGCAAAATGCAGAGTACCTGTATATACTGGGGTGAGTTCGCTAAGAGGTAGGGGGTTGGTTGTATCGTTAAACGACTCGAGCGAGGTGTTGGCTAGATAGATGGTGCAATTCTCTTTGTCGAGAGCGGTAGTATAGACATAGTGGAAGCTGATGGTGGAGATTGATTGTTCACCACCTACTTCAGAGGAGAGGAATATCTGCTGGGAGTAATTGTAGTTTTCGTTGGAGGTGAAGGGTAGGCCTGTACGCTCTAGGTCGGTGTTCCCGCCTATGGTCATCTGGGTGCTGTTGTTGCAAAGTTCGGTATGAACGATGGCATTGTTGGCCATTGCGCTACTATCGCCGAAGTGAGTACCATCAATGGGGTCGTAGAGTGAACGTACCGACCATTCATAGAATGAATTAGGTTCTAGATTTGTGATGGTGGCGCGGTTGGTATTGACAAACATGTAGGTGTAGGGGTCGTTGCTACCCTGCAGGCGGTAGCGGACGCGATAGGCACTAGCGGAGCCGCCCCATATGAGGGTGGCGGTGGCGGTGGTAACGTTGGTGTGTGTGAGGTTGGCTGGGCGGGTATGGTTGGTATAGCGGAAAGAAATGGTTCTACCCGGGATGGTGATGTTGGAGATGGAGAAAGTGTAATCGGGCGTGCCGTCGGACAGGTAGGGGGCTGGGTTGGTAGAAGGAGAGAATTCGGTGCGGTGGCTCAAGGAGGAGAAGAACGCCTGGCCGAGTTGGCCGTTGGTGTAACTGTCGGACGATCCTGGACGGAAGAGCCATATCTCGTCGAAAACATCGTCGCCATTGAATCCTGCGTTGCCGTTGAAACGGGTGTCGATACGGTAGACTAGCAGCCCTTTACCTGGGATGGTACGGTCGAAGAGTTCGGTATTGTCGCGGTATTCGACCACATAGAATTGGTCAGGGTCGGCACTAGGGAAACGGTAGATGTTGGTGCCAGGGACCGAGTCGGAGACCGAGTTGAGAGTATAGGTTCCAGGGGTAGTAATAAGGGGGATGCTGTCAATCCAGTTGCCATATTTGTATTTCATGTAGGCACTCATGTTCTGTGGGGGCTTGGAGTTGGTAGCCATAAGGTCCCAGTTGCCCACGGGTGAGATTTCGGTGTTTTGGTTGTAACGGTACAGGTCGGGGGCACCTAGCGAGTGGAACATCTCATGGCAGAAGGTGCTGGGTCCAAAGTAGTCGGCACCAGCTCCTTCGAGGGCGAAGTTGAAGGTGTTGACCTGCTTGCCGTTAATGTAGACATCGTGCCCATAGAGGTTCCATTTGTGAGGCCAAAGGAGGTCGTTCCAGCCAGTGTATGAGCCTTTGACAACAAAGTTCACGTTGTCGATATACCCATCGTTGTCGCAGTCAAGGATGTAATGGCTGGGGACGGGTGATGAGTCGTTGATGTAGTTCACTGCGCCGACGAGGAGTTCGAATTCGCGGTTGGTGCGGTCGGAGTAATCGGTATAGCCTATGGTGTTGTCTTCGTTGTATGGCAAGAAGTAACTGCGGGGATGTGGCGACTGGTAGGAAAGAATGGTGTTGCTGTCGGGGGTGGGGGCGTAGTATGTGCGGACAAAGAGCTTGTTGTAGGAGACATGCTTGAAATAGTTATAGACAGAGGTTGTACTCTCGGTGGTCGAGGCGCTCCACATCTGGTCGATAGAAGCGAGAGAGCGGGAGTAGGCTGAATCGTCGGCAAAGCGAATGAAGATAACCAGGTTGCAATAGTCACCGTGGTTGCGGCCGCTAGTCTTAGGTTGCGCAATGCGGTATTGCTCGGGGATGACCCATGCTTGACGACGTTCTTCCCATTCCGATTTGGTAATCGTCAATCCAGGCTTCACTCCGAGAGTGGAAGGATCGACCGTACCGACACGGTAGGACGAAGGCTGCAGACCTCCGTTAGGAGCAGGAATGGCGTAAACCCAGTAGCCGGCATGGTCCTGGACAATAGTGTAGTTGTTATCATCATGAAAGCGATGGTAACATTCGTCGCCTGTTACAAAGAAGTGAAGGGTGTCGCCCGAAGGTTGGATTTGGTTGACGGGCATTTTCTGTACGTAGACTGCCCGGGCGTTGAACGAAAGGGCAACCAGCAGTGTGAATACAAAAGTTCTTACTATTAATTTCATTTGGTACATTATTTATTATCAATTAAAGCATAGACAGATTTTTTGAGGCTTAGAGCCTGCAGTATACCTCGCAATGCGAGATATACCATGAAAGCGGTCCAGAGGATATTGTTCCAGACTTGTTGATATGATGAAGAGTCGATTTGTTGATATGGATGAAGATAGAAGTGTTTCAACCCGAAGTAGACGGCAAAGAATGCTAGCGTGGCGACAAACATGCAGTTGCGCATGGCGTGCGATGCGGTGGCACCAACAAAAATGCCGTCGAACAGGAAAGCGGCAAAGCCACAGACTGGGATGATAAGGGTCCAGAACATGTAGACCTTTGCTCCGTCGATGATAATGGCCTCCTTACTAAAGATGCGCAGGAACCAGTCGCCTCCAACGGCATAAAGCCCCGTAAACAGCAGGGTGAGTGCCAATCCCCAGCAGAGCAAAAGCCTGATGGAGAGATGAAGCGAGCGGCTGTCGCGCGCTCCGATATAGCGTCCTACCAATGATTCGCCCGCATAGGCGAAACCGTCCATGATGTAGCTGAAGAGGGTGAAGAACTGCATGAGCAGGGCGTCGATGGCAAGCACCTCCTTGCTAATATGTCCGCTGGCGGCAGTGATGAAGGTGAACACGGTTGCTAGGCACACGGTGCGGAGGAATATATCGCCGTTCACCTTAAAGAATCGGCGCAATTCGGGCCAGTGCAGCGAGTCAACAACAATTTGCTTTGCCCGTTCTTGGGCAGAATATTGACGTTCGGACTGGTGGGAATAGTGTGAGAAAACCCAACCGTATTTCTTTACCATAAAGAAGAGACCTACGGCCAGTCCGCTATATTGGGCTATGACGGTGCCGAGGGCGACACCTCTGATGTCCCAATGCAGCACCAGTACGAAGATTAGGCTGCAAACGATGTTCACCGTGTTGAGGAATATGGCTATCCACATGGGCAACTTTGCATTCTGCATGCCGATAAACCACCCTTTGACGGCATATAGCCCCAAGGTGGCTGGGGCTGCCCAGATGCGCACAAAGAAGTAGGTCAGCGCCAGTTGAAGGACATCAGGTCCGTCCTTCACTTGGAAGATGAGCAATGAGAGGCGGCTGATTGGCCACTGCAGCAGGAGTAGTAGCAGGGCTACTCCCAGCGCAATGGTGATAGCTCGCACAAAGATGCGCACGGCTCCGTCCATATCGTTGGCACCGTAGGCCTGGGCGGTAAAGCCGCTAGTGCCCATGCGCAGGAAACCGAAGTTCCAGTATATTAGGTTGAATATCTGTGTGCCGATGGCGATGGCACCTAGGTGGGCGGCACTGAGATGACCCACAATAGCCATATCGACCATGCCAAGTAAGGGCACGGTGATATTGGTGATAATGTTGGGCAGTGCCAGACCGAGGATGCGTTTGTTCATCCTTGTCTATTGCAGATTACATTGAGCAGAGTTGATAATCTCGCGGGTGGCCTTGTTTGATACAAAGGCAATCAGATGGCAGTTGTCCGTCACCCATTGGTCACTGACGCTGACAGGAAGGATAATCATGCGCTTAGTCCCTTGGTTGCCGTCGGCCACCACGTCTATGCCCCAGGCATCGGTTGCCACTTCGCGTAGCACGTGGTTCTGCTCGTAGTTCTCAATCTCGATGATACCTTCGGCAGTGCGGCTCTCTTGGGTGGTGTAAATCTTATCTTCAACGACCATGAGGGTTAATGTCAAGGCCTCGGGGACAGTCTTCTTATACTCTATATGTACCTCGGCGTTGTAGTTGTCACCGTCTTTGACACATGCAAGGGTCATGCCCACCTTGGGATCAGAGGCCAGAATGGCATCGATCTTGTCGTCGAAGCGTACCTGTGGGTCTATAATGTCTAGGCTGCTCTCGTCGGCCTTGGCTCGGTTGAGTAGGGCTGAAGGCAGGTTTTGGGAGGTGGAGAAGAAGGTGTTGAACCAAATGCTGCCCTTCTCGTTGCGGAGGTCTTGCTCGCCATGGAGGGGTTTGCCAAAGTTGTTAGGCACATGAATAGCTGAAATAATTAGCTGGTCACCATACTTCTCACCTAGGTCGTGCAGGACTATGTCGGCGTTGGGACAGTTGACGCAGCGCACACCTGTGTATTTCTCTACAAAGGCACGCTGTACAGAAGGGATTGTGGCCTCGCTGTCGTACCATGTGCCAGAGGCACCAGCAAAGACTACGTATTCGTTTTCGTCTATCTTGTCGCAGGCGGTGATGAGTAGCAGGCTGGCAGCCAAAAGGGATAGTATTGAAAGACGTTTCATATTTTGTTGAATTCTTTTATTCTTTAATTCGTAAATCTGATTACACATTCACATATTTAAAAAGATGTAGTAAGGCTGAATGTGAGGCCGTTGCTGGCGGGCACCTGACGGCACACGCCGCCAATGCAGAGCAGGCCTTCGCGCTGTTTGCCGTAGCCTAGTTGCAGGCGGGTGGCACCATGGTTATATCCTATGCTGACGTTGTAGTAGTTGCCAATACCGTCACGATAGGCATATTGGTCACTGACTGAAACGAACCAGGCACTGGTGAAGTTGTATTCCACCAACCCCATAATCCAGTCGCCGCATCGCTTGTCGTCCACGTTGGGGTCGTACTTGCTGTCGCTGCCCATCCATTCGGCTTCAAAACGTATAACGTTCTTCTTGTTGATTTTCCAGGTCACGTCGCCCACCAGGATATGGTTGTGGTGAAGGGCACCACCGTGTCCCTCTACTATGGGGTTGAATATCTGGTAGCCGTAAGTGCAGTTGAGTTTGACTGCGCTACTGATTTTCTTGGCCACTTCCACCGAGGCATCGGCATAATAAAGGTCGCCCGTCTTGAACCATTCTGACTCATAGCCCTTGGTACCAGCTCCTCCGACAAATTGGGTGTCGAGACCTGTGATGATGGAGCCGTTGATGTGAATATCGGTTCCATACTGGCCGCCGAGCAGGGTCTTCTTCTTAATCTTGTACATCACGTCGCCTTGCAAGCCCATCTCGCCAGTGGTCTGTGTGGCATATGGATACATGCTGAGGAAGGCATAGGTGTGCTGCTTGGTGATCGCAGGGATGTAATTGATATAGAGCATCTCGCCACTTTCACTGCGGACCGACTTAAAGCTCATGTTGTCCACACGTTTAGCCTGAACGTTAGCACTGAACCCTTTCTGTGAGTAGCTGGCGTTGACCATCAAGGCTTCGCCTTCGCGGTAGATAAAACTGTTCATCACACTCGGGTCTTGACCCTTGTGGGCATATTCGGCCTGAAGGCTCCAGTTGCCGTAGGCGAGGTCCATACGTACGGCACCTGCACCCACGTTGAGCGGCAGGTTGAGGCGGTAGGAGGGATTGTCGGGGAAGGCGATGGTTTGGTCGTCTTCATATTTGCTCACAAATCCTGCACCCAGAGTGGCACGGAAGCGGCTTTCTGTCAGTGGTTTGATGATGCTATTGAGGTTCACCTCGCCATCGATGCCGCGTACCAACCCTTCGCCGTAGCTCCAGAAATAGCGCTGCTTGCCCGCCAATGCCTTGATGCTGACACCGTCGAACGGACGCAAGGTGACATTGAGTCCTCGAAGCGAATTATCTATACCGAGGTATCTGTCCTCATAGGCACGCAGAATCATTCCGCTGCCAAACTGCTCATAGAAGTTACCAGCCGTGACACTCAGGCGGTCGCCTTGGTAGCTGACGAAGTAGTTGGCAATGCCCTCGCCTTTGTAGCGGTTGTCGAAACCAAGCATGGGGTTGTGATATGACTCAAAGCGAAGGCCGGCGCTGAAGTTTCCATTGGTATAGAGGATGTCGGCGCGGGCGTTGGATAACAGTTTCTCAGGAACATTCTGTGCCCCGATGACACTGTCGGCAGATGATATCTGACCGTCGAGTTGGATATTGCCAGTCACACGGCCACCCATGATACCTTGGGCATGAATAGTTGTACCCCCTAACACCAACGTGACGAGGAGCAGGAGGCGGGGTGATTTGTATAGTAAATTCATATTATAATTGTTGTTTGATTGCATTGTATCTGAACACCTGAAAACTTGATTGCTTGAAGGTCTTTGACAATGTCAGACTCCCAAGCAACCAAGCTCTCAAGCTATCGAGTTGTCTATCTATTCTTCTGCGGCGGCTTTCTTTACGGCTTCAAGCAGTTCCTCTTCGCTGCCTTCCACAAACGAGGTGTGCTGCCACACTATCTCGCCCTTGCCGTTGACAACAAAGGTATGGGGCACGTTCACCACGTTCATGGCACGCTTAAAGTCTTGGTTCGGGTCGAGGTACACCTCGTATTCCCAACCGTTGCCGTCTACGTGGGGCTTTACGCGCGATGCGCTACGGGCATCATCAATAGAGATAGCCACCAGTTTTACTCCCGTTTCTTCCTGCCATTCCTCATACACCTCTTTGATGGTGTTGAGCTCGCGGTTGCAGGGTTTGCACCACGTAGCCCAAAAGCTGATAATCATAGGCTTGCCATCGTTTTGGATAGCAGAGGTCTGCACCGAAGTGCCGTCCAAGGCCTTGATTGTAATGTTCTGCGGGAGTTGGGCATTCTGTGCCAAAGCTATGCCGCTGAGAGCGATACATGCAAGTGTTAGAATTAACTTTTTCATAGTGATGATGATTGTTTATTTCTTTTAATTATTTTGTATTCTAATTGTTGTTTTTATTGCAATGTTCATACTGTAGTCTTGAACATAAATGGGTTACTATATTTAGCGTGGTATCTCAATTTAATTGATTAGTGGGTTGTGGAGCTGAGGGAAGTAACAGGGAGAGTAGTGCCTGCCGGGCAGGAGTGTCGGGCAGGGCGTTCAGTGCGTTGGTGGCCTGTTGGATATGATGGTCAATAATAGGCAGGGGGTTGATCGAGGCAAGAAGAGTGGCATCATGTCGACTGTCAATGTCGTGCATGTCGTCGCGGATTTGGAATGCCAGTCCGTAGTGATAACCGAAGTCTCTCATTGCTTGTCGATAGGGCGACGGGGTGTCGGCTACCAAACTGCAGGCACCCAATTCGCAGCAGGCTGATAGGAGCGATGCGGTTTTACTGCCGATGATGTCGAGATAGGTGGCTTCGTCAAGTTCGTGACCGGCGTGGGCAAGTTGTTTGAGTTCTCCCTCGCATAGGGTGACTACCGTACTGTTGACTATGTCGGTGGCAGCGTCGTCCTGTATTTGATGCAAGGCATCCATGGCCTGCGCAAGGTAATAGTCGCCACATAGCACAGCCACTTGGTTGCCCCAACGGTGGCGTACCGAATCGTGTCCGCGTCGCATGGAGGACTCGTCCACCACGTCGTCGTGCATCAGTGTGGCATTGTGTAATAGCTCCACCACAGTGGCCGCTAAGATATGTTTGTTTGAAACTGTGCCACACGCATAGGCTGAAAGAAGTACCAACAAGGGACGCAATTGCTTCCCTTGGAACTGGTCAAGATACTCTTCCACCTCTTTGAGCAGTGGCACCGTGCTTTGAGTGCGTCGACGATACTCTTGTTGGAAGGCCTCGAACGAGGGTTTGATAGGTTGCGTGAGTTGGGCGATAGTCATAGTAATATAGTAAATGGGTTTCAGTTGAGGTGTATGCCGGTTGTGGTGACTAGGGCTATACGCTTGTCTAGTTCGTCATGGATAAGTATTTCGTACACACAGGTGCTGCTGCCTTTTTTGACGCAAGTGGTCTCTGCAATCAATAGGCTACCTTTTGTCTGCCCGAGGTAGTGGATGCTGCTGTTGAGTGAGACCCATTCCAGCGGAACATCGTCTACAAGGCAGTGGCTGTTGGCAGCGATGGCAAAGGCTAGGTCGGCCAAGGTGAACATGGCTCCACCCATCACTGCCCCCATGGCATTGCGATGCAACGGGGTGAGCGTCATCGAGCAGCGGGCGTAGTCTTCCTCGGCAGCCTCGATGCTTATGCCTGTTGCCTCTGTGGCGTAACGGTCGTGGGCAAATCGTTCCTGTGCTTTACGCGTTAAATTCGTCATAGTATTGCGACAGCTTGTTGTATAGGGGCTTCGACACCTTTACCAGCGGCATTCGCAGGTTGTTGGATATCAGTCCCTGTATCTCTAGCAAGGCCTTGATGCCCGCAGGGTTGCCCTCCTCAAAGATGGCGTTCATCAGTGGCAGCATGCGGTAGTGCAGGGGAAGGGCCTTCTTCAAGTCTCCTTTCTGTGCGTATTTCACCATCGACGACATCTCTTTGGGCAGGGCGTTGGCAATAACAGAAATCACGCCTGCTGCTCCCAGCGTCATCATTGGGTAGGTGAGGGCATCATCGCCTGAGATGACCAAGAACCGCTCCGGCTTGTTCTTGATAATCTGCATCACTTGTGCAATATTGCCCGAGGCTTCCTTGATGCCCATAATGTTGGGGCATTCGGCAGCCAGCTGCAGGGTGGTGTCGGCAGCAATATTTACTCCTGTGCGTCCCGGTACGTTGTAGATAATCACCGGCACGGGCGACGAGTCAGCTATCTGCTTGAAATGTTGTGCCAGACCACGCTGGTTGGGCTTGTTGTAATAGGGGGCAACGGAAAGAATGCCGCTGATACCGTCGAAGTTGGTGTTGGCAATGGCATCGGTGACGGCCAATGTGTTGTTGCCGCCCAGCCCTAGCATGATAGGGCAACGTCCGGCCACGGTCTCAATAATGAAGTCCTGTAGGGCATGACGCTCCGTGTCGGTCATGGTGGCTGCTTCGCTGGTGGTGCCTAGGGCAACGATATAGTCCACACCGTTGGCAATAAGACGGTTGATAAGGGCCTCCAACTTGCTAAAATCAATGGATACTGGTTTTCTGAATGGGGTTACTAGGGCTACGCCTGTTCCTATAAATGGGTTTTTCATATGGAGTGTTATTTTTTTTTCTATCGTTGTTAATAATTTCCCGTCGGGGTCTTACGGATTTCCATCAAAACATTGAGCATGTTGGTAAGGTATTCCGATAGCACCATCGGGCCGTTGCCTCGAATTATTAGGTCGTAGGTGTTGAGGGTTCTTTCTTCTGTGGGTTGGGTAGTGTCCTGGTAGGCAATACGAAGGTTGGATGAGGCAGCCAGCGTAAAGTAGAGTCCAAATGGGTTGTCGAGAGGTGTGGCGTTGATGATTAGGTCGTAGTGGTAGTTGGTGAACTGATTGGCATAATCAGGCTTGGGTATTCCGTATTTATCTATTTCCGTGTCGGGAGGTGTCTCTATTTTTCTTACAGTTATTCCATTACGACTCATTTGAGATATGAATTGCGAGAGGGTGATTCGCTCTTCTTCCGTGGGTGGCAGTGTGATGATTCCCATGGTTCGCATGTTGAAAAGATGAATAATCCGCGACTTATGCTGCTTGGCTGCTAGTTTCAGCAGTAAGTCTTTTCTAAATTGGTCGCGTATTTTCTCTATGGGATTCACTGTTGGGTGGGTGTTTTAGTGAGTTTGAAAGTGGTTCTGTGCAGGGGAGTGGGGCCGTACTGGCTCAGTGCGGCATAGTGTGCGGCAGTGGGATAGCCTTTGTTGCCGTCCCATCCGTATTGTGGATATTGTTGGTGCAGTTGTTTCATATAGTCGTCGCGGTAGGTCTTGGCCAAGATAGAGGCGGCGGCAATCGAGAGGTATTTTCCGTCACCCTTTACTATGGTATAGTAGGGGATGAGGCTTTCGTTGTAAAAACGGTTGCCATCGATAAGTAGCAGTTCGGGGGTTAGCTCTAGCTTGGCTACGGCAAGGTTCATCGCATGCATCGAGGCCCGCAGTATATTGGTACGGTCTATCTCTTCAGCCGATACCGATGCCACGGCCCAGGCCAAGGCATCGTGCTCTATCTCTTCGCGCAGTTCATAGCGCTGCCGCTCGGTCAGTTGCTTCGAGTCGTTCAGTCGCTCGTTGTGGTAGTCTTTGGGCAGCACCACTGCTGCGGCATAGACAGCCCCAGCCAGGCAGCCACGACCCGCTTCGTCGCAACCGCATTCTATCAAATCGGGTGTGTGTTGTGATAGCAGCATTACGACAGTATCCTCCACATGACAAACAAGATAATCAATACAACAAAGAATATGTTCGAGCCAAACTCCTTGCGCTTCGGCTCGATAAACAGCGAGGTGCAGCAGCAGGCAAAAGGTAGAGCAAAAGCCTGGGTGGGAATGGGCACCACGCTGGTGTAGAGCATGTAGGCCACACTGCCCAACAGGAAGAGAAGGATAGTGGATATGTTTTTCTTGAAATTGATATTGCGGTTCTGGCTGTTGACAAACACCGCCCCGAGCCCCATTATCAGTATAAGCAGAAACAATCCGCTGCCCACCCATTCTATCCAACCACCTCTTGCAATCAAATGTATATCTGTAAAGCTATATAGTATCAAATAGTTGCGATAAAACATCTGGTCGTTGAGGAAGAAGATGGTTTCCACGATTATATAGGGTGCTAAGATACCTAGAATCAACATCGTTGTATCGCGCCAACTGTAGAGGCTGTAGTTGAACATACTGGCTACCAACCCTATGAAAAACACTGCCATGGCAGGGCAGAAAAGGGTGGCAAGGGCTATGCAGGTGGCGGAGCCAAACACCTTGTCCAACGGCAGGGAAAGGAGCGTGCCTGTCAGCATCAGTTGGTCAAGGGCAAACAAGAGCATCAGATTGCCTAGCACGATAGGGGTGAGGTTGGGACTCCCCAGACTCATGGCAATGACGTAGAACAACATGGGCAGCAGGGTGCTCTGGTTTATCATCTTATGCCGGTACAGCATGGCATTGAACAGAAAACCCTCTACCAGCACCAGCACAAATCCTACAATCGAGCCAACCAAGGGTGGGAATAGTCCAACCAACCAATAATAGAGATGGCCGCCCCCTACCATCGGTATGGGGGGCGGCGTAATGAATGAACCCATCCACATCGCCAATGCCACAATCAGTATGACGACAATCTGTAGAAATACATTAGTGCGAAATATCCTTAACATGGGATGTGGGATTATAGGGTACTAATGGACTAAGCGTGCGGTGCGGGCACCACATTTGACGATATACACTCCGTGAGGCAGCTGGCGAAGGTCTATCTTACCTTCCATCACCACCTCTTGGGTCAGCAGTCGACGGCCGTCGATGCTGTATAGGGTGACGCTCTCAGGCGAGTGGCTTCCCGTCAGGACGGTAACTTGCTCGCTGGCAGGGTTGGGGAAGAGCTGCAGCGACTTGGCAAACCATTTCTCGTCGGCTTGGTTGATGTCCACATGGGCCAAAGCCTCGTTGACAGCAGCCAGTGCGTCTGCCTTGCCCCATCCCCAGATGTTGCTCATGCTGTCTCTCTCATGCAGCGGACCGGTCCACTCGTCGTTGCGGGCGGTCTGACACAGTATGTCACGCACATGTCTGGGCGAGAGGTTGGGGTTGGCTTCCAGCATCAATGCCACGATGCCTGTCACGGCAGGGCCGCTCATCGAGGTGCCCGACATACGGGCCCAATGGTAGGGTCGGGTGGCGTAGTCGTAGGTCATCACGTAGGTGTACACCTCGGTAGTGAACGAATTGAGCGACGAGACCACATTCATGCCGGGGGCTGAAATATCGGGCTTTTGTCTGCCATCAATGATTGGGCCGTGACTGGAGAAGGAGGCAATCATACCGGCTTCTCTTGTCCCGTCAGGTTTTTTACGGTCGGCTCTGTGGGCAGCCACAGCGATGCAACCTTCTGCGCAGGCGGGTTCGCCGATGCCGTAGTCGTCATCGCCCAGGGTATAGTTGAGCGAACGCCCTTGTGTGAACCGTGACCCCATGTTGCCAGCCCCATTTTCAAGGTTGGTCATGTTCCATACATGCACTCTCCCTTCTTCGGCGGTGGAAGCCACCTGTATTTTATAGCTGCACTTGGCAATATTGATAAGAATGTGGGGGCGGTTGTTGAAAACATTGGCACGCTCTACCGTGATATTGAAAGGCATGGTGTCGCCTGTGGCTGTAGTTAGGGCACTGTCGAGGTAGAAATCGCCGTCGGCGGTGTTTACCCAACGGAAGCATACAGAGTCGTCGCCATTGAGCATCGCAAACGAAGCCTCAAACGACTTGCCCGGCTCGCCCCACATGATGATGCCTTGGCCTATCTCATGCGCGCCGTAATATTCTGCCTGTGAACGTAGGGTGTCGTGTTGGCCGGTGGTGAAAGTCTTAGAAATATGGAAGTTGTCGTCGCCGCAGTTGCCACCGCTGGTGACAAAGACGATTCCGCTATCGGTCAAGTTGTTGATGGCTTGGCTCACCAATGAGGTGCCATCTATAGGACCAAGGGTGTACATGCCCCAGCTATTGTTGATAACCAGGCGCTTGCCCTCTTCCTTTGCCACATCTTTCATCCACGACACTGCGTCGATCCAGGCGGCCCCGTTCAGGTAGAACGATGCGAAGAGCAGGTTGGCGTAAGGTGCCTGGCCGGTATAGTTGCCATCGATACCACGTCCGGCAGCGATGCCCGCCACATGGGTACCATGGGTGGCATAACCATAGAGGCCGAAGGTGTCGCACTTGGCCTGCAGGAGGTCGTGACGGGTGTCATATAAATGGCCATAGTCGAACCCCTCGGGGGCAGGGCCTTGGATTCTGAACTGGTCCCAAGCACGTAGCAGGCGGCGGTTAGAAGCGCCGTTGTTGTTGTAGTTGGGGTGGGTATAGTCAAAGCCCCAGTCGGTTATGCCAATCAGGACTCCCTCACCGGTATAGGCCTGGGGCAGTCCCGCACCAGCCTGTACGCTGTCGGTCTGGGTGTCATAACGGGTGCTGTTCATTGTTGGGGCGACAGCGAAGGCGACGCTGTATTGCAGTATGTCGGCATTGGCGTCGAGGAGTGCCACCTTGTCGGGTGTGAGGCGCAGGGTGACGATGTCGCCTGCCTGCGAACCCACCACGATGCCTTGGGCTTTCAGCCGTTGGGCGTCAAATTGTTTGCTCACTTTGGCCAGAAGCCTCATTTCCTGTTTGTCGCCCGACTTGGTAGCCTGGTTGGCATTCATTATCTTCACTTGGGTGACGGCATCGCCCTTGCCGTTGGAATTCAGCTTCACGGATTGTCCCATGGCGGTCATCCCTACCAGCAGGAGAGCCAAAATAATACTTTTTCGCATATTTCTATTATTTGTTGAGATGTTATAATCTAATTACTATTCTATCATTTGTTTAGTGTTTATCTAGCTTAGTCTAAATACTTGGTGACCTTGCCTTCTTCGTAGATGGCGTGTGTGGACTGGCCTTTAGGGTCGGTATAGGTGCCTTTGCCATGGTACTTGCCATCCTTCCAACCACCCACGTACCGAGCCCCGGAGGGATACACATATTCGCCATGTCCCGAAATCATGCCTTGATGCCATTGGCCTGTATAGGTGGACCCGTCGGGCCAGGTACGTTTGCCTTTGCCATCGGGCACTCCGTTCACCAAGTCGCCTTCGTATTTGCCACCTTGGGCGTAAGTGAAGGTGCCGTTGCCTGTCTGATTTTCTCCGTCGGTAAACACAGCTGTGAGTATGTCGCCATTGGCATAGAAGAAAGTGCCTTTGCCTATCATCTTGCCCTCTTCCCAATTGCCCTCGTAGCGGCCGCCGGTGACATATTTGTATACACCTTCGCCATGAGGCTTCCCTTTCCACCACTGTCCTTCGTATATGTCTCCTGTGGCAAATTTGTATACCCCTTTGCCTTGTTGCCGGCCCTTTAACCACTCTCCCTCATAGATGTCGCCGGTGGCAAAACGCATGATGCCGTGGCCCGACGGACGGGAAAGCCCGTCATACGTTCCAGTGTAAACATTGCCACTGCTGTATCTCATAGAACGAACATTCTGTGCACGACAAAACTGACTGACTGTTAGTGCAGTGAGTAACAACAGGAATGTTAGTCTGGCTTTCATTGACGGGTATTATTTTTTTGCAAAGATACACAAAAAAACTGTATCGAAGCAAAAAAATAGGTTGTAGATTATTTTTTTATCAACCTCAGACTTAGCTGTGGTTGTTTTTGGAATGCTTGCTAATGTGCTGGATGAAAAATAATAGAAAAGCTAATTATTTCGCCCGATTAAATCGCCAATTTCTTCTGATTGTATCGCCTAATACGCCTAATTATATCGCCGATTTCGCCCCATTGTTACGCCTGCCGTTTCGTTGTAAATACCCTTTGTTTCTCCTGTCACGCCAAGCTCTTCACAGCCTCAACTCAGCCTCAACTCGGAAGAAATCTGAGTTGAGTCCGCCCTGCCTATACCCTTTATTCAATCTGTCTTCATTCCTTATTTGATTCTTTATCGTTATAGCAAGCGAAAAAGCTCTTTTTTTACTATTTAAACCACGAGCCAAAGGCCTAGCAACAAGGTGGTTTGAGGGACGATTGGGGGTGAAAAATAAGAGTTGGTAGGTTGGTAGGGTGGGACAAAAAAGTTGAGTGGAGGTGAAAGAAAGTTTTTCACGTCATAAATTGATGTGAAACATTATGTTAGGACGCTTTCAACAATTAGAGGTGTTTTCTTTTTTTTGTTTATTTTAGTCATTTGGAATAAAAATAGTATCTTTGCAAATTATTCATCATTTGTATTTTTACTAAAACAAATAAAAATATGTCTACAAATCAGATAGTTAATAAGGATGACATTGTCGTCCGCTTTGCTGGCGATTCTGGTGACGGTATGCAGCTGTCGGGAACCCTTTTTTCCGATGCCTCAGCCCTTACAGGTAACGACATCGCCACGTTCCCCGACTATCCCGCCGAAATCCGTGCTCCGCACAACACCATCGCCGGTGTGTCCGGCTATCAGGTGCATGTCGGCAACCACATCTACAGCTCGGGCGATAAGTGCGACATTTTGGTCGCTATGAACCCCGCATCCCTCAAGTCCAACATGAAGTGGGCTAAGAAGGGTGCCACAGTCATTGTGGATATCGACACCTTTACCGACGAGGCTTTAGAGAAGGCTGGCTACAAGGAGAATCCTTTCAGCGACGAGATGGAGCGCGACTACACCATCGTCAAGGCTCCCGTCACTTCCTTTACTGCCCGTATCGGTCAGGAGCAGGGTGCTGACAAGAAGACCGCCGACAAGTGCCGCAACATGTTTGCCCTCGGCATCATCTTCTATATGACCCACAAGACGCTCGATCAGACGTTTGCCTATCTGGAGCGTAAGTTTGCTAAGAAACCCGACGTGGTGAAGCTGAACAAGGCTGTCCTGACCGAGGGTTACGAGTATGCCGACAAGCTGGAGGTGGTCCACGGACACATCTTCGAGGTGGCAAAGGCAACTGAGATGCCCAAGGGCCGTTACCGCAATATCACGGGTAATGTTGCCACCGCTTGGGGTCTGTTGGCTGCCGCCGAGCGCAGCGGCCGTCGTCTGTTCCTGGGCAGTTATCCTATCACCCCCGCTACTGATGTGATGGTTGAGCTGGCCAAGAACAAGGGCTTGGGCGCCCGTGTGTTCCAGGCTGAAGATGAGATCGCAGGTATCTGCTCCGCTATCGGCGCGAGCTATGCCGGCGCATTGGCTTGCACCAGCACGTCGGGTCCTGGTCTGTCGCTGAAGAGCGAGGCCTTGGGTCTGGCTGTGATGACCGAGCTTCCCTTGGTCGTTGTCGACGTGCAGCGTGGCGGTCCCTCCACGGGTCTGCCCACCAAGACCGAGCAGAGCGACCTGAACCAGGCTCTGTATGGCCGTAACGGCGAGGCTCCCCTCATCGTGGTGGCCGCCAGCAGCAGCGCCAACTGCTTCTACTGGGCCTACACCGCTGCCAAGCTGGCATTGGAGCACATGACCCCCGTCATCCTGCTCACCGACGGCTATCTGGGCAACGGCTCGCAGCTGTTCCGCATCCCGAAGGTGGCCGACCTGCCGAGCATCACTCCTCGTCTGGCCAAGCCCAACGATCCTAACTACCGTCCGTTCCGTCGCGACCCCGAGACTTTCGCTCGCGAGTGGGCTCTGCCCGGCATGGAAGGTCTGCGCCACCGCGTGGGCGGCTTGGAGAAATGCCCCGACGGGCCTCTTAGCACCGATCCCGAGAATCACGCCTTGATGACCTACAACCGTCAGGAAAAGGTGAACCGCGTGGCCAACTATATCCCCGACCAGGAGGTAACGGGCAATCCCGACGCCGACCTGTTGGTGGTGGGTTGGGGCGGCACCGCTGGTGCGCTCACCCTTGCCGTCGAGGAAATGAACAACGAGGGCAAGAAGGTCGCCTACACGCACTTCAACTATATCTGCCCGCTGCCTAAGAACACCGGCGACATACTCCGCAAGTACAAGAAGATTGTGGTCTGCGAGTTGAACAACGGCCAGTTCCTCGGCTACCTCCGCACACAGTTCCCCGAATGCCCCATGCATCAGTACAACAAGATTATGGGTCTGCCCTTCGAGGTGGGCGAGTTAAAAGAATGTTTCACCAAAAT
>JAEEGL016303166.1_pt1 | contig 18046 bp, 12 predicted proteins | sample 9134231 | NCBI WGS metagenome assembly JAEEGL01 (sample SAMN16246548, study PRJNA631951) | gut metagenome | biome: gut microbiome; feature: rumen; material: fiber-attached | host: Bos | place: Iran: Karaj | collected 2018-10 | reverse complement strand
AGACCATAGCTGCTGTGAACCCACGAACCCTGCAGGGGAACGTAAACCTTGTCACCCTCGATGGTGAACTGGATGTCATAACCCTCCTGGAACAGGCCGATCATGCGGTAGATGTTGGAACCCGTGGCATGCTCGATGGGCACATCAAACTCCTCTTCCCACCACTCGGGCGAGATGTAGTGGCCATTACCGATGCTCACCCAGTTAAAGTCACACATTACACTGACGTCGGTCATTGCAATCTGGCTGCCAATCTCGTTGGCAGTAGCAAGATCTTCGTCCGACAGACCCAGAACGCAGGTATAAGTGCAACCAGGGGCCATATTGATAAACTCAACATCTACAGTGGCAAAGCACTCGCCAGCGGCGAAGACTGCCTGCGGGTTCTGCATCTTAACATTAGTGAGAGCCGACGTTTTTTCGCCATCAGCATTCACGCAGTAGGCGTCTTCGATTATCACAGTAGCGGTATAGGCTTCGTTGATGATTGAACGTGAAAGGGTCACTGGAACAGTGTAATTGTTCGCCTTGGTCAAGCCGCTCGACTCTTCCAGCATGAACGTGATGTTCTTTGCCTTAGGCTGATAGATGGCACCTACGTTGTCGGTATCGCAACTGGTCAAACCAGCGGCAAGAACAACTGCCAGACCGAATATAAATTTACCTAATTTCATAATATTCAATTAGTTTAATGAGATGAAACATTCTTTACTCGGGATAGTCGTCAATAGGATTCTGATCGCCATTGGGTATGGGATTAGGATTCATGTTGACATTGCCGTCAAACTCAGCCTGAGGAATGGTCAATACCCAAGCATAGCTCTCGGGATCAGCCCAGCCCTTAATGTGCAGCGACGAACGCAGACCAGCAGGCCAACCCTCGTCAGCGGGACGCTGGAAGCCCTGACGCAGGCGGCGGATGGTGTAGATACGTCCATCCTCACCCCACAACTCAATGCGGCGCTGGATCAAGATCTCTTCAAGCAATGAATAAGTCTCGTCGGTAGTCAGGTCACCAAGAGCAGTACCGGTCTTAGAGGTTTCATACATGGGATCACGCTTGCTCATCAGTGCCATCAAGAACTGCTTGGCCTGAGCTTCCTGACCCAAGCGGCAAGCTGCCTCGGCAGCATTGAGGTACATCTCCTCAACACGCATCCAGATGTAGTCACCTTCCCAAGTCTGCTCATTAGAGAACTCAAACTTCTTCTGCTGGTAGCTCTCCACGGGGCTCCACCATGCCAGACGGGAGTCAGAAGCACTCATCTTGTTATAGAGCCACGGGGTGATGCGCTTGGGAGCACGCTGGCCGTAAGGAGCGGTACCACTCATGTGGGTCATCAGCGAGGCATACATACCGGCCTGGTCGCTGACGATCTGGGCACCCCACATTACGTTACCTGCATCAACGCTGTTGATGAAGTTGCTCTTGTTGGGAGCAAATGCCGAAGCGTCAACGGGCTGAATGGTCTTGCCACTGGCAGTGATAGCCTTCTGGGCAGCATCGAGAGCGTCGGCCCACTTCTCCTCAACGAGGGCGATGCGGGACTTGAGACCCAGAGCAACGGCGTAGCTCATGTGGCTGGGATGACGCTGAGCAGGCGAAGTGGCCAGCAGCTCAACAGCCTTGTTGATATCCTTGTCGATCTGATCATACACTTCCTGAACGCTCGAGCGTTTCTGACCGGTGGTAGTGGTCATAGTGGGCTCGTTGTACAGGGGCACACAGGGATCACTCTCATGACCCTTGTAGGTGCGTGCGAAACTCTGAGCCAGCATGAAGTAGCTGTAAGCACGGATGGCATAAGCCTGGCCGATCACGTAGTTCACATCTTCCTGCAAGCCAGCCATGGTCTCCTCGGCAGCAATGATATAGTTGGCATTGGCTACCCAAGTGTAGTAGGCCATCCACAGGTCATAGCTGCGCCATGCACCACTGGTATATGCATCTTTCACATCATAGGCTGCATCATACCAGAACCAACCGGAACCAGAAGCACCCATTACGAAGTCATCACCCATCGTCTCGGCCATCATGTTATAGGCACTGATACCGAAGCACTGGTGGGTATTGCCGGTGGTGGACCAGCCTGCAGTGTACATCGAGCGGTAGATACCGTTGAGCGGCACGAGGGCCTTGGTAGCATCGCTCATGAAGGTCGATCCCGACATGGAGTCGGTGGGCTCGGTCTCCAACAGCTTGCTGTCGCAGGAGGAGAGAACGAGCATGCCGAACATTCCAATAAACAAATATTTAAATAGCTTTTTCATGTTTATATCTGTTGTTTTAGTTGTAAGTTTTAAGTTGTAAGTTTTAAGCATGATTTGTATCGCCTGAAAACCGTATCGTCATGAGGTAATATTACTTAAAACTAAAAACTTAAATCTAAAAACTGATTACTAATTACTTAACGATGATTTCGCAAATCGAAACACGATTCCAGCTCAATTCGTCAAACATGTTGCTGATACCCTGGCCAGCAGCCTGGATGCGGTTAGCAGCGATACCATACTTCTTGACGAGCAGATCCTTCACGCTGGCGGCACGGCCGTTAGCGAGCTTAACATTCACGTCCTCCTTACCCTCGGGAGAAGCATAACCCTTGATGACGCAAGTGGCCTCGGGATGGCTCTTCAGGTAAGATGCCACGCGCTCAACGTTGGCACGCTGATCGGCGGTGATGTTAGTCTGTGACTTGGGGAAGTGAACCAGGATGTTCATGTACTGCTTGCTGTTGTCAACAACAGTTGCGGGCTTAGCCTTGGCAGCATTCAGGTCGTTCTTGCACTGGGCAAGAGCCTTGTTGGCAGTAGCGAGGTCATTCTGCAGTTGAGCCAGACGGCCATTGGCGTCGGCAGCAGCGTTCTGAGCGTCAGCGAGCTGAGCGCGCAGGTCGTTGATCTGACCATTCAGCGCATTCACGTTTACAGCGGGAGCAGCGGCAGCATAAGTCTTACCGAAGTTCAGCTCAATACCCACGGTGTAGGTCTTGTTGGGGCTGTAAGAATAGTTGGTACCACCACTGAAGTTGTACTGGGGATCCATACCATTGAGGTGAGTGAACAAGCACAGGTTGTCAACCGAACCAAAGATACGTGCACCAGTCATACCCAGCTTGCTGATCCAGTTCATGGGCAGTGCGTAGGCCAGGGTGATGTTCTTGATAGCGAAGTAGCTAGCGTCAACCAGATAGCGATCCGAATTGGTTACCAGAGGATCGTTGATATAAGCACGAGGAACGTCGGTCACGTCACCGGGCTTCTGCCAACGGCGAAGCATGTTCTTGTGCCAGGTCTTGTCGGGATACATCATCGACAAGGTGGGCGAATACAGTGCATCGAACACCTTACCACCCAGCGAGTAGGTAGTCAGCACGCTCAGGGTCAGGCCCTTCCAGCTCAAGTCGGTGCCAAGGCTACCGTACAGGTCGGGCTGACGGCTGCCCAGATAATACTTAGAGTTGACAGCAGCAGCCTTGTTGTCGGTGATATACTCGGTACCGGGAATCATCTCACCATTGTCGTCGGACTCATAAGCCCAGTACAGTGCATGACCGTTAGCGGGATCAACACCGGCACTCTTAGCCATATAATAGGTGTAGATGGGATAACCCTCCTTGATGATACGTGCACCGTAGGTCAGCACAGGAGCCTCCTTGGTCAGCTTGATGACCTTGTTCTTGTTGTGGGTAGCCATTGCGGTGATGTTCCACTCAAAGTCGGCAGTGCGGACGGGAGTGATGCGCAGCGAAGCCTCAATACCACGGTTGCGCATGTCACCCACATTGTCCAAATAACCGGTGAAACCGGTCGACAGAGCCATGGGACGCTCAAGCAGCATGTCCTGGGTCAGACGGTTGTAGAACTCAGCCGTCAACTGCATGCGGTGGTTGAACATGGTCAGATCGATACCAGCATTTAAGCTCTTGCTCTTCTCCCACGATACTCCCTGGTTCTCAAGCGAAGAAATCAATGCACCGATGTTGGTAGCATTGGCATAGGACAGGTCATACAGTGACTGCCATGCATAGTATGTAGACAGAGCATCGTTACCCTGCGTACCATAGCTGACATGAGCCGACAGGTTGTTGATCACGTTCACGTTACGCATGAACTTCTCGCTGGAGATACGCCAAGTGGCACCAGCCGACCAGAAAGTACCCTTATTGTGCTTGGGGTGGAAGCGTGAAGACTTATCCTGACGCAGCGAGCCCTCCAGATAGTAGCGGCCAGCGTAGTTGTAGTTCAAACGACTTAACCAAGAGTCGATACGATACACATCGCTATAGGAGTCAGCGTCATACAGGGTAGTACCGGGACGCAATTCAAAGATACCCTCAACGAGGTTGGTCTTACCGGCAGTCAGGTAGCTATACTTGTAATCATAATACTCGTGACCAGCCAACAGGCCGAAGGTGTGCTCACCGAAGGTGCGGTTCCAGGTCAACAACTGGTTGAAGGTAAAGCTCTGAGTGCGACGGTTATACTTGCTCATCAAACCACCGGCATTTGCCTGGTTACCGTGCTGAGCGTTCATGTAGCGGGTGTTGTTGCGGTTCACAAAGTCCATGCTGAAGTTCACAGCAAGCTTGAGGCCCTGACGCCAGCCGTACTTAGCCATGTCGCTACCCAAGACGATACCGGTACGCAGACCAGCAACATCGCGCTTTGCCCATGCCTTATCGAGCATCAGCATACCCAGCGACGAGAAGTCGGTCATCGAACCGGGACGTGAGTCACCATTGTCTCTTACCTCACCCCAGTCATACTGGGCTTTGCCGTCACTGTCTAAGATGTTGTTACCGTTGATGTCCTTGAGGTAAACAGGGAACAACGGGTTGATGAACTGTGCGGTGTACCAGGGGTTGGACGTTGAGGTATCCTCATAGTCATTGAAGTTAGAAGTCGAGTGAGCCAACGAAGCGTTGAGGTTGGCAGCCAACCAGTCAGTGATCTGGCTGTTGACATTGGCACGGCCGGTGTAACGCTCATAGTTGGTGGTCTTCAAGATACCATCCTCGTTCAGGTAACCCAGCGACATCATGTACTGTGCATGCTCGCTACCACCGGTTACCTGCAACTGGTGCTCGTGACGGAAGGCATTGTTGCGGGTTACGCTGTCATACCAGTCCTCTTCCCAAGCACTCTTGGCATCGGCGCGAACTTGGCCGGTAGCGGGATCAATCAGGTTGTCCCAAGAGTAGTTCTTGAAGGGGTTGTAGAACTCACCACCCAGGTTTTCACCGAGCGTAGCGCGAGCGATAGCCTCGGCTTCCTTCCAATCCTTACCTTGCTCGAGCTGCACGTTGCGCAGAGCCTCGTAGAACAGCTGGACATACTCCTTCTGGTCAACCAGGTCGTAGCGCTTCAAGGCGCGTGATGACCAACCGAAGGTCGAACGCCACATGATGTTGCTGCGGCCTTCAACACCCTTCTTGGTGGTGATCATAACGACACCGTTGGCACCACGGGCACCGTACAGAGCGGTTGCCGAAGCGTCCTTCAAGACGGTCATTGACTCGATATCAGCAGGGTTGATCGAGGCCAGGTTGCCATCAAAGGGAGCGCCATCAAGTACATACAGCGGCTGGCTCGATGCATTGATAGAACCGTAACCACGAATCTGGATGCTGGGCGACGAACCAGGCTGACCTGAAGCGGCGGTGATCTGCAGACCGGCTACGTTACCCTCGAGGGCCTTGGTAGCATCGGTCACAGGACGCAGCTCCAATTTCTTGTTACTTACAGCCGTAGCCGAACCAGTAAACGAGGTCTTCTTGGCGGTACCATAGGCAACCACCATCACCTCGTCCAGGTTGGTACCATTATCACTCATGATAATGGCCATGCTGGGCTGAACGGGAAGTTCCTGGGTCTTATAACCCACATACGAAACCTTGAGGGTCTTCACATTGAAAGGAAGATTCAGCGAGAACTCACCGTTAACGTCGGTGGCTGCACCGTTTCCTCCGCCAATGGGCTGTACCGTAGCGCCAATCAGCGGTTCACCGTTGGCGTCGGTAACTTGTCCCCTCACTACTTGTTGGGCACTCATGCCCAGTGAGATAGCGCAAATGGCTATCAGCAGCAGAAATAGCTTCTTCATAAAATAGTGATGTTTATTAATTAATACATTTAGTTAAAGATGTGTATTTACTCATCAGTTACTGTAAGGCCTCGATGATGCTTTTCAGTAGTCGCTATCGATTATTTACAAGTATGCAAAAATAGTCAACATTTGTGAATTGGGCAAAATAAATAAATGGATTTAACTAAATGCCCGTCTGTTCTATCTTTTTAGCCGTTTTGGAAAATTTTTGATGATAATTGATATCACTATGGTATTATCCATAATAAAGTACTGATAATCAAACAAATCATGTTGTCATTACCTACTTTTTTAAGAAAAAATACCCTAATTTTTAAAAGTGTTAAAAACAACACCTTTTAACACTTCAATTTTAACAAAATTACACCTTAAAAACTGACCTTTTTCCGCAATAAACCCAATATTTTAGGGTTTTCACGACCTGTTAATAACTTTTTTTGAAGTCTAGCCCCTCCTTGCTGATATACGCAAAATACTAGCGACTAGTGACTAGCGACTAAAGCACCACATCACAATGGCGGCACAGCACGAGATGTTCAACGAGTGCTTGGTGCCGTGTTGTGGTATCTCGATGCACACGTCGCTGGCATCCACCACCTCCTGGCTCACGCCCTTCACCTCGTTGCCCAGCACGATGGCGGTCTTCTGGCCTGGCTCGATGACATATTGCTCGAGGCTCACGCTGTCGTGCACCTGCTCAATCGAGCAGATGCGGTACCCCTCGGCCTTGAGCTGCTCCACGGCGGCAAGGGTGGTGGGGTAGTATTGCCAGGCGACCGACTCCTCGGCGCCCAGCGCAGTCTTGTGGATCTCGGCCTTGGGTGGCTGCGGCGTGATGCCGCACAGGCAGATGCGCTCGATCAGGAAGGCGTCGGCAGTACGGAACACTGACCCCACGTTCATCTCGCTGCGCACGTTATCGAGGACCACCGTCACCGGCAGTTTCTCCACCTTTTTATATTCTTCCACACCCACGCGGTGCAGCTCCAGCATCGACTTCTTCAGTCCCATAAGCGTTCAGTATTGATTAACCGTACAAAAATACAAACAAATCCCTAATCACACCGCTATAATTTGCCACGAAGGGGCAAAAAACCGTGTTCGTGGCAAATTATACCCCATTTTGCTACTACAAACGGTAAAGAACTCATGCAAACAAATCATCGAGGATGACCTCGTTGTTGACAATCCCACTATGGGTATTGGACTCAATGCCAAAGGTTGTAACAAATGTCAATTGTATCGATTGATGTCTCCCTGCTGATTCCATGAAACGAGAAATCTTGTTGCGCAGGTTCATCTCATAGTGCTTGTCTATCGAGTAATTGCCTATACTGAATTTCATTTCGCACAGGTTGACGATATTGTCGGCCCTGTCGATGACAAGGTCAATCTGTGCTCCCTGTCCAGCCCCTGGTGCACGCCAAGCATATTCTGCTGTGTTGATGCCGTTAATGCCCAGCTTCATCTTGATTTGATCAATGTGATTTAACGCAAGCAACTCAAATGTCAGCCCGGCCCAGGTGTTGAAAACTGGCGTTCCTTGCATGGCACTCCATTGATTAATTTTCTTGTCGGTGAGAAAACTGAAGTGAAAAATGGTGAAGAAATCCACGAGCTGATATAGCCAGGTTTCCTTTCTTAATGCCTTGTAATTCCTGTACTTGCGTATGAATCCACACCACTCCAAATTATTGAGCAGAGTGCTCAGGCCATTGCCCGACGGGATTGATGTGGCTGCAATGATTTCGGTGCGGCTCATGCCAATTCGTTTCTTGCTCAAGACCTCGACCACCTTGATATAATCGGCTGAATTCTTGAACAAGGCAGCATATAGATTAGAAAACTCATTAGACAGCAAGCCTTTGGGCCTGAACAAAAGATCGTTAATGTTGTTTGAGAGGCTAAATCTTGAATCCAGCATATCCAGATAGTAGGGGACACCTCCCAGAATCATATAGCCAACTGCCACCTCATACCTCGACAGGTGGAACCCCCTTGACCGCAAGAACAGCTCACTCTCGCGTAGTGTGAACGGTTCCAAGAACATCTGGCTTGTCAAGCGATTGTGAAGTCCACCGTGATTATTAATTAGCTTGTTCATCATCCATGATGTTGCCGAACCGCAAACGATCAAGACCACATCATGACGGCTTGATGCCCAAGAGTTCCAGAAGTGCTCTAGAGCCTGGACAAAACCCGATCGTGGCGTGTCCATCCACGGGAGTTCATCGAGCAAGATCACCTTTCGGTCAAGATGAGACTGCTTAATGAGTTGACGCAGCAGCAAGAAAGCATCAATCCAGCCTTTTGGGGGTCCGGCTTGGCGAGGCAATCCACATTCCACAAGGTCTTCATAGAATACCTTGAGTTGCCGTGACAGGCCATCGTTGGCCAATCCAGCCGTCTGAAATACTAGCTGGTCTTCAAAGTATTCCTTGATTAGAAATGTTTTACCCACACGGCGACGACCGCACACAGCAACAAATTCTGCCTTGCCTGAATGGTAGATCCTGTCCAATAGGGATTTCTCCCTTTCGCGACCAATGATTTTTTGTTTCATGACTATATAGCAGTTATAATTTGCCACAAAGGTACAAAAAATATTATTTGTGGCAAAAAATAGCCTATAATTTACCACAAAGAGGCAAAAAACCATGTTCGTGGCAAATTATAGCCCATAAATTTGCTCGTAACCATTCAACCAAAATACCCGTCACCGAATTTCACGCTAAGGCGCAAAGACGCTAAGTATTTGATTTTCAGATAATTCTCATAGTTACTAAAAATGTATTTTGATAGATTGAAGCATTTCATTTCGTCTGACATATCAAAACAAATGACGTAACGTATTAAATATTAAATTCTTAGCGACTTAGCGCCTTAGCGTGAGGAAAATGGCTGAATGGTTACATTTTGTTCGCCAATATCCTAAAATGCGTTAAGATTTTGCCTAATTGGGCAAAATGTCGTAATTTCGCACTATCATAGCAAAACAGGACACCATCAAGGAATGAAAATCGGAAATATAGATCTGGGCGAGCGCCCCGTGATGCTGGCACCCATGGAGGATGTCACCGACCAGTCGTTCAGGCTTATCTGCCGTGAGCAGGGTGCCGACATGGTCTATACCGAGTTTGTCAGCGCCGATGCCCTGATCCGCAACATCCAGCGGTCATTGGAGAAGATGGAGATTGCGCCTGGAGAACGGCCCGCAGCCATCCAGATTTACGGACGTGAGCTGGAGCCCATGGTCGAGGCCGCCCGCATCGCGGCAGCCGCCAAACCCGACTTCATCGACATCAACTGGGGCTGCCCCGTGAAGAAAATTGCCGGCAAGGGCTCTGGAGCGGGCATGCTGCGCAACGTGCCGCTGCTGCTCGAGATCACGCGCGCCGTGGTCCGTGCCGTTGACCTTCCCGTGACGGTCAAGACCCGCCTGGGCTGGGACCACGACCACAAGATCATCGTCGAGCTGGCCGAGCAACTGCAGGACTGCGGTATCGCCGCACTCACCATCCACGGCCGCACACGCTCACAAATTTATACCGGCGAGGCCGACTGGACCCTCATCGGCGAGGTAAAGAACAACCCGCGCATGACCATCCCCATCATCGGCAACGGCGACGTGACCACACCGCAACGGCTGAAAGAGTGTTATGACCGCTACGGCGTTGACGGCGTGATGGTGGGCAGGGCCAGCATCGGTGCCCCCTGGATTTTCCGTGAGATGAAGCAGTACCTGCTCACAGGCCAGATACCCGTCATCAGCAACGCTGAGAAGATGGCGCTCGTGCGCCGGCAGATTGCCGAGAGCATCGACCGCATCGACGAATATCGCGGCATCCTGCACATTCGCCGCCACCTGGCTGCCACGCCACTGTTCAAGGGCATCCGCAACTTCCGCCCCACGCGCATCGCCATGCTGCAGGCCAACACGCGCGCCGAACTCGAAGCCATTCTCGACCACATCGAGAACGACATATTACCGAATTTAGAAACCGAGGAAGACAACAATGTTGAAAAGAGTACTGATTAGTTTCACTTGCATCATCGCACTGACCGTTATAGCATCGGCCCAAGTAATCCATCACGAGATCAAGGTGGGCAACTTCACACGCATTTCACTCATCGATGACATCAACGTGAATTACCGCTGCAATCCCGATTCGGCGGGCATCGCCGTCATCGACTGCACCCAGGATATCGCCGACCACCTCCTGTTCTCCCTCAATACCAAGGGACGCCTCAGCATTCAGGTCGAGGATTCTTATGAGCGCATGGGTCACCTGCCGGCTATCACCGTCTATTCCTCGACGCTCGACGAGGCCGAGAATTCCGGCGACAGCACACTGCGCATCTCGGGACTGCCGCCCATGAAGGAATTCAAGGTTCGCAACATCGACAACGGCAAGGTCATCGCCAGGGGTCTGCGGGCCTCGAAACTGGAATTGCAGATCCTGAGCGGTAAAGGCAAAATCATTGCCGACGGTTCCTGCGACGATCTGGCCATCAGACTCATCGGCACCGGAGAGATCCAGGCCGACAAGGTCACAGCCACCAATGTCACTTGCCGCATCATGGGCACCGGCTCGATAGGCTGCGACGTCAACGGAGGTTACCTCAAGGTGAGCGGCAGTGGCACGGGCAAAGTCTATTACAAGGGCGAGCCCAGCAAGATCACCGTTCACAAGCTCGGCACCATCAAGGCCATTCCCATGCAATAATCAACTGGAAATCATCAATTAACATCAACTAGGAACTAGAGACTAGGGACTAGAAACTTAAAACTAAAGAATATGTTCAGTAAACAGACTTACATCAATCGCCGCAACGAGTTAAAGAAGCTCGTGGGCGACGGCGTGGTTTTGCTCTTCGGCAATAACGAGTCGCCATGTAATTATCCCAACAATGCCTATTATCCCTTCCGTCAGGATTCGTCGTTCCTCTACTACTTCGGCCAGCAGCGTGATGGCCTGGTAGGTGTCATCGACATCGACAATAATGTGGAGACCCTCGTGGGCGACGACATCGACATCGAGGATATCGTGTGGTACGGTTCGGTGGACAACGTCGCCGACATGGCTGCCCAGGTGGGTGTCGCTAATTCCGCACCCATGAAGCAGTTGCAGGTCATCTGCGATGAGGCTAAGGCCAAGGGCCGCCGCATCCACTTCTTGCCGCCTTACCGCCACGACACCAAGATTCAGATTATGGATCTGCTGGGCATCCATCCCAGCAAGCAGGCCGAAGCATGCTCCCACGACCTGCGCATGGCGGTAATCAACATGCGTTCGGTCAAGACGGCCGAGGAAATCGCTGAACTCGAGCGTGCTGCCGAGGTGGGTTACCTGATGCACACCACCGCTATGCGCCTCATCAAACCCGGCGTGACCGAGAAGTACATCGGCGGACAGATAGATGGCATCGCCGAGAGCTATGGCGCCAAGGTGAGCTTTGCCACCATCTTCTCGCAGCACGGCGAAATCATGCACGGCAACCCCTCGATGGCTCCCCTCGAGGCAGGACGTCTCGCCCTGTGTGACTGTGGTGCCGAGACCATGGAGTTCTACTGCAGCGACAACACCCGCACGATGCCCGTCAACGGCAAGTATGACCAGCGACAACTCGAAATTTACAGCATCGTCGAGGAGTGCCATGACCTGGCATTAGGCATTTCCAAGCCGGGCATGAAATATATGGATGTCCACATGGCCGTGTGCCGCCGCATGACCGATCGCCTCAAGGAGTTAGGCCTCATGAAGGGCGACGTGGACGAGGCCGTTGCCGCCGGTGCCCACGCCATGTTCCTGCCTCACGGAGTGGGGCACATGATGGGTATGGACGTGCACGACATGGAAGGTCTGGGACAGATTTACGTCGGCTTTGACGAGGAGACAAGGCCCAATCTGGAGCAGTTCGGCACCAACTGCCTGCGCATGGGACGCCGCTTGCAGGAAGGCTTTGTAGTCACCGACGAGCCGGGCATCTACTTCATCCCCGCCCTCATCGACGACTGGCGTGCCAGCGGCCACTGCGCCGAGTTCCTCAACTTCGACATTCTGGAGACCTACAAGGACTTTGGCGGTATCCGCATCGAGGACGACATCCTCATCACCGCTGATGGCTGCCGCTTCCTGGGCGAGAAGCGCATCCCCTACCATCCCAAGGATGTAGAGGATTTCATGGCCAACAACTGAACCATCTGACAAGATAAACCAATAACAGTCAAGGCGGCATCTCATAATAGATACCGCCTTGATTTATAGTTAACTAACTTGTTTAAAGACTATTCAGGTATTCGACCAGTCGGGCCACGGCGCGGCCACGATGGCTGATACGATTCTTGTCCTGGGGTGACATCTGGGCAAAAGTGCTGCCGTCACCCTCAAGGGGCCGGAATATGCTGTCGTAGCCGAAGCCGCCTGTACCATGGCGCTCGGTAAGAATCACACCCTCGACCTGACCCTCAAACAGGTGCATCTCGTCACCTTGCAGCAGGGCTATAGCGGTGCGGAAACGTGCCGTGCGCTCGGTCACGCCATCCAGTTTTTTCAACACTTTGTCGATATTGGCCTCGCTGTCGTGGCCCGGGCCGGCATAACGCGCCGAATAGACGCCGGGCTCGCCTCCCAGGGCATCGATTTCAAGGCCCGTATCGTCGCTGAAACAGTCATAGCCGTAGTGTTCCTTGACGTATTGCGCCTTCATCTGGGCATTGCCCTCGATATTGTCGGCAGTTTCGGGAATATCCTCATGACAGCCGATGTCGGCAAGGCCTAATATCTCATAGCGATTGCCCAACATCTGCCTCAACTCCTGCAACTTGTGGGCGTTATTGGTCGCAAAAACAATCTTTTTCATCATTCTCAAATATATATAAACTACTAATTACGCGAATTTCACAAATTTATTTCTTGATGACTGATTTGTTGAATTCGCGTAATTCGTAGTTAAGATGGGTTAAACGACGACGTTGACAATCTTGTTGGGAACGACAATGACCTTCTTGGGCTGCTTGCCGTCGAGCCAACGCTCGGCACCGGCATCACTCAATGCGATGCGCTGCACCTCGTCCTGAGCGGTTCCGGCAGCCACCTCGATGTTGTAACGGGGCTTGCCGTTGAACAGCACGGTATATTTGACGGTCGATTCCTTCAGGTAGTCCTCGTTCCACGTGGGCCACTGGGCGTCACACACGGTGGTGTCGTGACCCAGCACGTGCCACAGTTCCTCGGCAATGTGCGGTGCAAAGGGAGCTAAGAGGACAACCAACGGCTCGTAAATCTCGCGTGAACGGCACTTCATGCTGGTCAGTTCGTTGACACAGATCATGAATGCGGCCACCGACGTGTTGTAACTGAAGGTTTCGATGTCGCCACTCACCTTCTTGATGAGTTTGTGCAGCGACTTCAAGGCCTCGGCGCTGGGCTTCTCATCGGTAAGCTGCATGTTGTCGCCCTTGTAGAACAGTGCCCACAGGCGCTTGAGGAAACGGTTCACACCGTCGATACCATTGGTATCCCAGGGCTTGCTGGCCTCAACGGGACCCAGGAACATCTCGTAAAGGCGTAATGTGTCAGCACCATAGCGTTCCACGATATCGTCAGGATTCACAACATTGAACATCGATTTGGACATTTTTTCGATGGCCCAACCGCAGATGTACTTGCCGTTCTCGAGGATGAATTCAGCATCCTTGAAGTCGGGGCGCCACTCGCGGAATTTCTCGATATCCAGCGCGTCGGTATGAACGATATTGACATCCACGTGGATGGGAGACACATCATACTGGTCCTTGAGATTCAATGACACAAACTTGTTGGTATCCTTGATGCGGTAAACAAAGTTACTGCGACCCTGGATCATGCCCTGGTTGACCAGTTTGCGGAAAGGCTCAGCCTCACACACATAACCGTAGTCATACAAGAACTTGTTCCAGAAACGGCTGTAAATCAAGTGACCTGTAGCGTGCTCGGTACCTCCCACATAGAGGTCCACCTGGCGCCAATACTCATCGGCCTCTTTGGAAACCAATGCCTCGTCGTTGTGGGGATCCATGTAGCGCAGATAATAGGCCGACGAACCGGCAAAACCAGGCATGGTGTTCAACTCCAGCGGATAACCGTCTGTAGTCACCCAGTTCTTGGCACGGCCCAGGGGAGGCTCACCGGTCTCGGTGGGCAGGAACTTATCCACCTCGGGCAACTGCAGCGGCAACTTGCTCTCGTCAAGAGGCTGAGGCTGGTTGTTCTCGTCATAATAGATGGGGAACGGCTCACCCCAGTAGCGCTGACGGCTGAAGATAGCGTCACGCAGGCGATAATTCACCTTCACGTGTCCGATGCCGGCTTCCTCGATATATTGCTTGGTGCGGGCAATGGCGTCCTTCACTTCCAAGCCGTTGAGCTGCAGACGCTCGTTGGAGGAATTGGTCATGATACCGTCCTTTGCATCAAAACTCTCCTCGCTGACGTCGGCACCCTCGATCAACGGGATGATGGGCAGGTCAAAGTGCTTGGCAAAGGCGTAGTCGCGGCTGTCATGGGCGGGAACGGCCATGATGGCTCCCGTACCGTAGCCTGCCAGCACATAGTCACTTATATATATAGGTATATTCTTACCGGTAATGGGATTGACGGCATAACTGCCCGTGAACACGCCGCTCACCTTCTTTTCAATCATGCGCTCACGCTCGGTCTTGTGCTTGACCTCATCAAGATAAGCATCGACAGCGGCGCGCTGGTCGGCAGTCACCACATCGTCAACATAGATGCTCTCGGGAGCCAGTACCATAAAGGTTACACCGAAGATGGTGTCGGCCCTCGTGGTGAAGATCAACAGGCTCTTGTCACTGTCGGCAATGGGGAAAGTCATCTCGGCACCCTCGCTATAGCCAATCCAGTTACGCTGAGTTTCCTTGATGGATTCGGTCCATTCGATGGTGTCCAGGTCACGCAACAGGCGGCCGGCATAGGCCGACACGCGCAGGCACCATTGGCTCATCATCTTCTGCTCAACGGGGAAACCGCCACGCACCGACACACCCTCGCTCACCTCATCGTTGGCAAGCACAGTACCCAACTTGGGGCACCAGTTCACCATCGTGTTGCCCAGATAGGCAATGCGGTAGTTCATGAGTACGTCGTTCTTTTGAACCTGGGTCATGGCATTCCACTCACCAGCAGTAAACTCGTCAGTGCTGTTGGTATGGGCATTGCATCCCTCAGTGCCGTGTTTCTCGAAGTGGGCTACTAGTTCATCGATGGGACGGGCCTTATCCAACTCAGTGTTATAGTAGCTCTTGAACATCTTCAGGAACGCCCACTGGGTCCACTTGTAATACTTGGGGTCACAGGTTTTCACCTCACGGTCCCAGTCATAGCAGAAACCTATTTTGTCCAACTGCTCGCGATAACGCGCAATATTCTCATTGGTAGTGATTTCGGGATGCTGACCCGTCTGGATGGCATACTGCTCGGCAGGCAGACCATAGGCATCATATCCCATGGGATGCAGCACGTTGAAGCCTTTCAGACGCTTGTAGCGCGCATAGATGTCGCTGGCGATGTAACCCAGCGGATGCCCAACGTGAAGACCTGCTCCCGAGGGATAGGGGAACATGTCGAGTACATAGAACTTGGGACGGTTGTTATCAATTTCGCATTTATAGGTGTGGTGGTCACGCCAATACTGTTGCCACTTCTTCTCTATCTCTTTATAATTGTAATCCATTTTAGTTATTAGTTGCTTTTCTATTTAGTAACTAGCTATCTGTTTTTAGAGTAACTTCACTTGATGATGCCCAACTCACGGGAGATGTCAAGCATGCGCTGGATGGGAAGCACGGCTCGCTGGGCAATTTTCTCGTCCACCTTGATTTCGGGTGCCATAAACTTGAGCGAGTTATACAGCTTCTCGAGCGTGATCAGCTTCATATATTCACACTCGTTGCAGGCACATGTTCCATCTTCGGGAGGAGCAGGAATAAAGGTCTTCTCCGGACTGCGGCGCTGCATTTCAAACAGGATGCCGCTCTCGGTGCACACGATGAACTCCTTGCAATCGTCATCGGCACTGAAGTTGAGCAATGCCTGAGTAGATCCCACCTTGTCGGCCATGATGCGCACAGGCTTGGGGCACTCGGGATGTGCCAGCACCTTAGCGTCGGGATGTTCACGCTTCAGCTCAGCTAACTTGGCAGCGCTGAATTTCTCATGAACGTGGCATGCGCCGTCCCACAGCAACATCTCGCGGCCGGTGATGCTGTTGATATAGTTGCCCAGATTGCGGTCGGGACCAAAGATGATTTTCTCGTCCTGGGGCAGACTGCCCACAATCTCCTTGGCGTTTGACGAGGTCACCACCACATCGGTCACTGCCTTGACGGCGGCACTGGTGTTGACATAGCTTATCACCGTGTGGTCAGGATGGTCATGGACGAATTTTTCAAACGCATCGGCGGGGCAACTGTCGGCCAGCGAGCAGCCGGCACTCAGGTCGGGCACGATCACCGTCTTGTCGGGGCACAGGATCTTGGCCGTCTCACCCATGAAGTGAACACCGCACAAGATGATTACAGGCGCATCGGTCTTGGCCGCCAACTGAGCTAGAGCCAGGCTATCGCCGATGTAATCAGCCAGCTGCTGGATTTCCTCGCGCTGGTAGTAGTGCGCCATGATGACCGCATTGCGCTCCTTCTTCAAGCGCATGATTTCTTCTTTCAGGTCGATGCCATCCTCGATGGGCTCATCGACATAGCCTTTTTCAACATTCATATTATATATTGTTTTGTTTTAAGTTTTTTAAAAAATTAAAATCTAACTACAACAATAATGCCTGTTAATTGTGTTCATAACTTTTTATCACTTTGCGACCATCAGTGGCTTGTCAACACCGTTTTTGAGTTATTGATAGGTTATAAACAAGCCTAATAGCTGTATAATAGCACTTTCGGTCATTTATTAACAGGGTGTAAACAACCTGCAAAGTTAATAAATAATTGCCGCATCGGCCATGAAAATGTGATGAAAACCATGTTTAAACGCCAATTAAAATTTTATGCTTACTTTTTTTGTTACTTCATTTTTCTTTTTAAGCCGACCTCATCTCGATTTGTCAAGTCTTTTTTATTGTTTTTTGTCAAATACTTTTCAACAACTATCAACAGGGTTATTGACACCATTTTCTTCATGGATAATAACACGTGATAATAAAAGTTTTTCAGGGACCTAAAGGCCATGTTGGCCCTTCGGGTCCCTGAAATATAAGGATGTGTTTTACACTTCCAGTATTAAGGACAATTTTTCCTCAAGGCAGCCTGATCAATAATCGCAGCGTGTGCGGTTAAAGTTCGTTGGATAGGTGGGATTCCTGTAAATTGTCGGCTGATTGACAATTTTAGAATCCTTATTCAGGATTACCAGCGCACCTATCACGCCTGGAATCCATCCGGCGCATGTGAGCAACAGCACAATCAGCACCGATCCGCATCCCTTGTCCAGCACAGCCAGCGGCGGAAAGATAATCGATAGTAATACTCTGAACAGTGACATAGTCCTACTCCTTTCTTATTAATTCATTTTTACTCACTTATTTCATTCACTTTACACCCCAAAATCCTGCAAATCCCGTGCCAAATATTTTTAAGAAGATTATCAATTGTTCATTTTATCCTTTTTCCCCGTGCGTGTTTGCCTGATTTCATCTGCCTTTTTACTTCACAACACGTGCATGGATAAAACGGATAAAAAGAGAAAAAACTGTTCACAACACGCAAAACGCAAAAACGAAAGTAGTCGGAATCGCAAAAAAAAGTGAGATTCCGACTACTTTGAATTTTTTTTGCTCGAAAATGCTTGTGAGAGTAAGGGTGAATTTAGGGAAAAATCAGTATTTAAACTAATCTTTTTAGTTTTATTAACTAAAATAATTTGT
>JAEEGL016271678.1_pt1 | contig 18046 bp, 16 predicted proteins | sample 9134231 | NCBI WGS metagenome assembly JAEEGL01 (sample SAMN16246548, study PRJNA631951) | gut metagenome | biome: gut microbiome; feature: rumen; material: fiber-attached | host: Bos | place: Iran: Karaj | collected 2018-10 | reverse complement strand
TCAAGAGTATAGGTTCCATCTTCAGCTGGTGTGACATTCTGATCAGCAGCTAAAGTGAGACTAGAAGGATAAAGATGAATGCTTGGACCAGTCCAACCTTTGAACTGCCAGTATTCTAAGACGTTATCACTTGTTGGTTCTTCTGGTAACTTGCTATCGTCATAGATGGTGCTACCCACCTGGTCGATCACAAAGAAGGACTGATTCTTATCGGTATCGATTTCTGTATCAAAGACACCCATCTTCTTGAAGTTGAAACTGAAGGAATCGATAGTGAAGAAGAAAGTATCAACGGAGACATCAGGACACCACATGAAGCAGGTAGAGACAATATCATTCACGGCTGCTTCATCCACGATGTAATAAGTACCATAAGAATAAGAGACCAGATTCTGATACTTATCGACCATGGAAAGAACTCTTCTGGCATCGAGATAACTGTATAAGCCAAGGCCGACATAAGCGTCGTTATAACCTTTGGTCAACCAGCCATCTTTTTCACCCTTTTTCTCATCTCCGTCAAACCACTGATAAGAAACATCATTATAGTCATGATAGTAGTTGGTATAAGTGGTGCCAAAATAATCCGATAAGATGATCTGATAATCATCATAATAGAGAATGGATTCACCAGTTTCTTCCACACTTTCAGAGTAAGCCAGAGTGTTGACGGTCATATTGGAGTAATCCTTGTTGATGGCACGAGTCAAGGCTTCCTTCCAGGTGACAACAGTTGGAGTGGAATCCTTGGGACTAGAAGAATCTTTCTGACTAGAAGAGTCATTAGTAGAATCTACAACTGTACTCGAAGATCCCTTGTCGCTGGTCTTCGTGCTAGAGGAATCAGTAATGACACTGCCATCAATCGGCTTTTCATCCAAAACAGAAGAATTCTCTTTTTCACAGGCAACCATGCCGAAAAGAGAAATCAAAGATAACGTCATCAAGAATTTTTTGTTTTTCATAATTGTTTCCTTTCAATTTATTTCATTAAATAAATCAACATCACCATCACCGACATATCACCTTCAAATCCCACTTCGATAGATTCCTCAGCGGAATAATAGCTGAACTGAATGCCGAAATACTTTGTCGGATCGATTGCGGAATACGCATCTCCATAGTCCTGAATGTCATATCCCTCTTCTTCTAAGGTTGTGGCATATTCGTGGTAGGCGCTTCTATCGATATCATAACAATCGATCTCAAGCATGGTCATATAGGCCGTCTGTCTTATAGCATGAGAGTAATATCTAGCCTGAGGAACAGGAACCTCATCATAAATAAAGTCATAGACATCATCCTGAGGGAATTCTTTTTGTTTGTCATGCTGAATCCAGGTTGAGAGAACGACACCTTGCTTATCTTCTTGCTTGAATGATCCATAGCTAAGACAAAGAAGGGAATCTATAGCAACTCTTTTAAAACCAGAATAATAGCCAGTCTCAGAATCCTTATCGACAGGGAAATGATCCATGCTCAAAGCGGATTTATAGACTCTTGCAAGAGTATCGGCATCCGAGGAAAAGCAATAGATAGTTGTGATTTCAATGTTGTACTTATCGTTATGTGTGTTGTTAGCAATATATTCATCAGCAGTCAAGACAGGTAAGCGATTGATAAACTTTCCTAACGAAACCTGTAAGAGAGAATCCACATTTTCGTCCCAGAGAATGTTTTCAATCACTCTAGAAGAGCTGGAAGGGTTTTCTTGAACGGAGGTAGATTCAAGGTTTAAAGGAGGTACAACAGAGCTATTCAAGGAAGAATTTTCACTTGCTATATTCTGTCCACATCCAACCAGGGATAAAGAAGCGAAAAAAAAGAGCAGATGTTTCGATAATTGGTTCATGATTGATAATATCCTTTCTTTCCATACGAGATATTTTAGTTAGCCAAAACAAACTATGTAAATATATCAAAATATGGGAAAAGTTTAAATCTTTTTTCAAGTTTCGCGCAAGTACCCCATTTTTAGCCTAAAAATTTTATTATACTAAAGTCTAATTAATTTCGTGTCTATTCAATTGTACACTTTTCAATTTAAATAAAATGCTAGAAGTAAAACAAAGCCAAAGTATCGAGTTTTTGTACAATTTACTACTAAAAACGCTTCATGTTTTATTGAAATATTTTCAAATTTACCCACACAATTTTGACATAAATATTCAATTTTTCTTTTCAAAAATTCTTTTAACATTCCTAGACCATTGTCAAATGACACTGTTATACTTTCGTCAAAGTTTCCTCCCAGTCACCATATCAGTTTGAGTTCTCAATTTTGAAATATGGGAATTTGCCATGTTATGTTGAAAAGTTTTATTCTTTTCGCATCTCTTTGCGCAGTTGGTATTCAAAATAGTCGAAAATTTAACGAAAAGAGTAATCACTTCTCATTTCTATTTGTTACTCTGTCCCAAAGAGTGATATTCCGCACTTTTTCTAAAGAAAACGCTACCCCTGGAACAAAATATTTTGTAAAATCTATAGCGTACGTTTTTTTGTATACAAGTTATTTAAATAACTTTATTACAAAAGATAAGGAGAAACATATGGGCGTTAAAATCGTTGACACTGCACTTAGAGACGGATCTCAGTCCTTGATTGCCACTCGTTTGACAACCGACGAAATCCTTCAAGTCGCTCCACTTATGGACAAGTCCGGCTATCATGCCATGGAAGTCTGGGGTGGTGCTACCTTCGACTCTTGTCTCAGATTCCTGGATGAAGATCCCTGGGAGAGACTTAGAGCCATCAGAAAAGCTTGCCCAAACACCAAGCTTCAGATGCTCTTCCGTGGTCAGAACATCTTAGGTTATCATCACTATCCTGATGATATCGTTTATAAGTTTGTCGAGAAGTCCTTCGAGAATGGTATCAATGTCATTCGTGTCTTTGATGCCCTTAACGATATCAGAAACTTAAAGTCTGCTGTGGATGCCTGCCATCAGTACAAGGCTGCTCATCCAGAAGCTGATGCCGAACTTCAGATTGCCTTAAGTTACACCACTTCCCCAATCCACACCGTTGAATATTATGTCAACCTTGCCAAGGATATTGAAAAGATGGGTGCCGATTCCTTATGTATTAAGGATATGGCTGGTGTTCTTCTTCCTGATGCTGCCTATGAGCTCATCAGCAAGTTAAAGGCCAACACCAAGTTGCCAATCGAATTACATTCTCACTGCACTGGCGGTGTCTGCCAGATGACTTACTTCAGAGCCATCCAGGCTGGTGTCGATATCATCGATACTGCTCTTAGCCCTCTTAGCGGTGGTACTTCTCAGCCAGCTACCGAATCCTTCAACTATGCTCTTGCCGGTACTGCTGATGATCCAAAGCTTGATGCCGAAGTCTTAAATGAGGCTGCTGCCAAACTTGAAAAGATCAAGGCCAAGTACTTAAAGAATGGTACCTTGAAGGTCAAGTCCTTACAGGTCAATCCAAACATCTTAAAGTATCAGGTTCCTGGCGGCATGTTATCTAACCTCATGTCTCAGCTTGAAAAGTCTGGCGCCTTAGATAAATATGAAGAAGTCCTTAAGGAAGTTCCAAACGTCAGAAAAGATATGGGTTATCCACCACTTGTCACTCCTCTTTCCCAGATGGTCGGTACGCAGGCCGTTATGAACGTCATCACTGGCGAAAGATACAAGATGGTTCCAAAGGAAATCAAGGACTATCTCCATGGCCAGTATGGTAAGGCTCCAGCTGAAGTCAATCCAGAGGTCTTAAAGAAGATCATCGGTGATGATGAAGTCATCACTTATCGTCCAGCCGATAAGCTTGAACCTGAATTTGAAAAGTTAAAGAAAGAATATAAGAAAGTCGCCAGATGCGATGAAGATGTTCTCTCTATTGCCTTATTTGAAAATGTTGCCGTCAACTTCTTAAAGAAAAAATATGGCTTGGAAGCTGAGGAGTTCAACGTCACATTATGATCACGTTAGCAATGTGGAATGTTGAGTCCTTCGGCGATGCCGCTTTGTTATCTGTTCTCTGCGTCTTAGTTGTCTTCGCCGTCTTGATCGTCATTTCTTTGATCTTGACTCTCATCAATAAGATCAGAGCCTTGGACGTCAAGGAAATCGTCAAGATGAAAGATGGCACTGAATTAGATGAGGACGCTATGGCTGCTGTCTTAGTCGCCACTCTCGATTACCGCAAAGAAAGAAAAGAAGATGTCAAAGTCATCAGCTGCAAGTTGATCGATGATGAAAAGAAAAACAAGTAAAGAATAAGGAAAGAATTATCATGAGAATCTATAACATTAAAGTCAATGGTAAGACCTTCGAAGTCAAAGTCATGGGTATTACCGAAGTTGAACCAACCGAAGTCAAGACTGTCAAGGGTAGTGTTGCTGCCGCTCCAGCTCCAGCCGCTGCTCCTGCCCCAGCTGCCGCTCCTGTCGCCGCTGGTGAAGGTAAGCCAGTTGAAGCCCCAATGCAGGGTACAATCCTTGATGTCAAAGTCAAGGTTGGCGATGAAGTCAAAGAAGGCGATGTCTTACTCATCTTAGAAGCCATGAAGTTAGAAAACGAAATCAAGGCTCCATTCGGTGGCAAGGTCGTCGATGTCAAAGTCAGCAAGGGTCAGAACGTCAACGCTAAAGAAGTATTGGTCGTTTTAGGGTAATCATCCATGATGTTACTTGCAAATGATGTAGGAGAGTTTTTCTTAAACTTCCTCCAGAACACTGGTATTGCCCAGTTCTTCAGCGAAGGTGGCTGGATGAACTTGGTCATGATCCTCATCGCTATCTTGTTGCTATACCTTGCTATCTTCAAGAAAGCTGAACCATATCTGTTGATTCCTATGGGTGTCGGTATGTTACTTGCTAACTTACCTGGCACTGGTATCTTCCAAAGCGTCACTGAGACCTATCAGATGGCCGATGGCACCCCCAAGGACGTCACAGAATATGAAGGTTTACTGGGTGTTCTCTATCTCGGTGTTAAACACGAAATCTATCCATGTCTCATCTTCTTAGGTATCGGTGCTACCACCGACTTTGGTCCACTTATCTCCAATCCTAAGACCATGATTCTTGGTGCTGCCGCTCAGATCGGTATCTTCATCACCTTCATGTTCGCCTACTTATTCGGTTTCAGCGGTACTCAGGCCGCCAGTATTGGTATCATCGGTGGTGCCGATGGCCCGACTGCCATCTTGACCACGACCAAGCTCGCTCCTGAACTTCTCTCCTCTATTGCTATTGCCGCTTATTCCTATATGGCTCTTGTTCCATTCATTCAGCCTCCAGTCATCAAACTTCTCACCACCAAGAAAGAGAGACTCATCCATATGGAAATGCCAAAGCCAGTCTCCAAGACCAAGAAGATCCTCTTCCCAATCATCGTTATGGTTGTCGTTATCTTGATCGTCCCATCTTGTGCTCCACTTATCGGTTGCTTGATGATGGGTAACTTAGTCAAGGAATCCGGTGTTGTTCCAAAGCTTGTCGAAGCTTGCTCCAATACGCTTCTTTACGCCGTCACCATCCTTCTTGGTTTGACTGTCGGTGCTACTGCTACTGGTACGACCTTCCTTACCGTCCAGACCTTACAGATCTTCGCCTTAGGTATCATCGCCTTCGTCCTTGCTACTGCTGGCGGTGTCTTGATCGGTAAAGTCATGTGTGTCGTCACCAAGGGTAAAGTCAACCCAATGATCGGTGCTGCTGGTGTCTCTGCCGTTCCAATGGCAGCTCGTGTTGTCCAGAAACTCGGTCAGAAGGAAGATCCATCCAACTTCTTACTCATGCACGCCATGGGTCCAAATGTCGCCGGTGTCATCGGTTCTGCCGTTGCCGCTGGTCTTCTGATCCAGATGCTTGGCTAATTCCATGCACAAATATCTGTATTTCGAAGAAATTGATTCCACCAATACATTCTTAAAAAATCATTACGAAGAACTCGATGACCAGACTGTTGTCCAGGCTGGTCATCAGACCAAGGGAAAAGGAAGACTAGGAAGAACCTGGAATGATGATTCCTCCTCCTTAGTCTTCTCTATCCTCTTAAAAGAGAACCTCGATGCTTCAAGACTTGACCTGCTTCCTCTTCTTTGTGGAGCGGCGATGGTCAAGACCTTAGAGCAAGAAGGCATACCTTCTAACATCAAATGGCCGAATGATATCATCATTCAGGACAAGAAATGCACGGGCATCCTTCTTGAAGCCATCCATGAAGAAGGCGTTAAAGCAGTCATCATTGGAATAGGTGTAAACTTAAACGACAAGTCGTTTCCATCCGATTTAACTTTTAAGGCAATCTCATTGCATCAGGTCACTTCTAAGGTGTATGATAGTCGGGTAGTTTTGACTAACTTTATGAAGAATTTCGATTTCTTCTATCACCAATTCCTTGATCGAGATGATTCCTTCATGGAGGTCGTAAAAAGCCATTCTTATCTTGATGGCAAACGTGTCTATCTCAACTATTATGGTGAAGATCAACACGCAACAGTTCTCTCTATTGCTGAAGATGGAACCCTGAAAGTAAGACTTAATGATAAAGAAGTCTTCCTCAACAGCGGTGAAGTCACATTAGAGAAGAATTACAACTGATGATTACAGGCTCACCTGTGATACATAAAGAGATTTAATAGAAAGGGTACAAGTACAAAAAATGAAAATCGATTTAAGTCAGTACGGTATTAATGACGTCAAAGAAGTCGTCTACAATCCTTCTTACGAAGAACTCTTCGCTGCAGAAACTGATCCATCCTTAACTGGTTATGAAAAGGGTCAGGTCACTGAACTTGGTGCTGTTAATGTTATGACCGGTGTCTTCACTGGTCGTTCCCCTAAGGATAAATTCATCGTTGAAGATGAAAACTCCAAGGATACTGTCTGGTGGACTAGCCCAGAATATCCAAACGATAACCACAGAGCCACTCCAAAGGCCTGGGAAGCCGTCAAGGATTTAGCCAAGAAGGAATTATCCGGCAAGAAGCTTTATGTCGTCGATGGTTTCTGCGGTGCCAACAAGGATACCCGTATGGCTGTCAGATTCATCATGGAAGTCGCCTGGCAGGCTCACTTCGTCAAGAACATGTTCATCCGTCCAACCGCTGAAGAAGAAGCTAACTTTAAACCAGATTTCGTTGTTTACAACGCTTCTAAGGCCAAGGTTGAAAACTGGAAGGAATTAGGTCTCAACTCCGAAACCTGCGTCATGTTCAACATCACTTCCCACGAACAGGTCATCTTGAATACTTGGTACGGTGGTGAAATGAAGAAGGGGATGTTCTCTATGATGAACTACTACCTCCCACTCAAGGGTATGGCGAGTATGCACTCTTCTGCCAACACCGACTTAAATGGTGAAAATACTGCTGTCTTCTTCGGTCTTTCCGGTACTGGTAAGACCACCTTATCCACCGATCCAAAGAGACTTTTAATCGGTGATGATGAACACGGCTGGGATGACAATGGTGTCTTCAACCTCGAAGGTGGTTGCTATGCCAAGGTTATCGACCTCGATAAGGATGCCGAACCAGACATCTACAACGCCATCCGCAGAGACGCTTTACTTGAAAACGTCACTGTCGATGCTGAAGGCAAGATTGATTTCCACGATAAGTCCGTCACGGAAAACACCCGTGTCTCTTATCCAATCTATCACATCAACAACATCGTCAAGCCAATCAGCCATGCTCCAGCTGCCAAGAACGTCATCTTCTTATCCGCTGATGCTTTCGGTGTCTTACCTCCAGTCTCCATCCTCACTCCTGAACAGACCAAGTACTACTTCTTATCCGGTTTCACCGCTAAGTTAGCTGGTACTGAACGTGGTATCACTGAACCAACTCCAACCTTCTCCGCTTGCTTCGGTCAGGCTTTCTTGGAATTACATCCAACCAAGTATGCTGAAGAATTAGTCAAGAAGATGGAAAAATCTGGTGCCAAGGCTTATCTTGTCAACACCGGTTGGAATGGTACCGGCAAGCGTATCTCCATCAAGGATACCCGTGGTATCATCGATGCCATCTTAGATGGTTCTATCTTAAAGGCCAACACCAAGAAGATTCCACACTTCGATTTCGAAGTCCCAACTGAACTTCCAGGTGTCGATCCAAAGATTCTCGATCCAAGAGACACCTATGCCAACAAGGAAGATTGGGAAGTCAAGGCTAAGGATCTCGCTTCCAGATTTGTCAAGAACTTCCACAAGTACGAAACCAATGATGCCGGTAAGGCCTTAGTTGCCGCTGGTCCAAAGGTTGACTAATCTATAAACTTAATCCGCAGGTCATGCACCTGCGGATTTTTTCTTGAGCGTTTTTTCCCTTTATTTTTCTTTTTTGGTTACAATAGAGATGCAATAAGGAGGAATTAATCATGTTAAACAATAGAAAAGCAGCCATCATCGGGGCTGGATTTGTCGGAGCGTCCATCGCTTTTGCCCTGATGCAGAAAGGCTTATATAACGAACTAGTCTTAGTTGATGCCAACAAGGATAAAGCCCAAGGAGAAGCCATGGATATTGCACATGGCTTACCCTATTCTAATCCGATGAAGATCTATGCTGGCGAATATCAAGATATCGCTGACGCCTCACTTATCATCATCACTGCTGGTGCTGCCCAAAAGCCAGGTGAGACTCGTCTTGATCTCATCAAGAAGAATTCAGCAATCATGACTTCTATCGTCAAGGAGTTGGTCAAAGTCAAAGCTGAGGGCATCTTGCTAATCGTTGCTAATCCCGTTGATGTTCTTACTCATGTGGCGTTGAAAGTATCGGGATTTCCTCGTGAGAGAGTCTTTGGTTCAGGTACGGTATTAGATACTGCCAGATTGAAATACCTGTTATCGGATAAACTTCAGATCGATACAAGAAACGTTCATGCAGTCATCATGGGCGAACATGGAGATAGCGAATTCCCAGCCTGGTCATTTGCCAATGTCTCAGGCATGCCTTTAGAAGACTTTGCTGAATTGAGAGGCTATCAGGATTATGAATCTCTGAAGAATGAAATCCAAGAAGAAGTCAAAAACTCCGCTTATGAAATCATCGCCAAGAAAGGTGCCACCTATTATGGCATTGCCCTATCGGTAGCCAGAATTGCCGAATGCATCGTCAAGAATGAGCATTCCATGTTACCTGTCTCGGTTGAACTGAATGGTGAATATTCTCTATCTGGTTTAGCCTTATCTATCCCTGCCATCATCTCCGCTAAGGGTGTGGAACAGATTCTTGAACTACCTCTTTCCGCTAAGGAAAAAAGAGAACTCCGCTCTTCTAGTGATACGTTAAAAGAAATCATCAAGACTTTAGAACTATAGAAATAGCTCGTCAGCGGTTGCTGACGAGCTTTTATTATGCATGTTTTTCTTCTTTTGAAGTTCGTTCTTTGTGAAGACAAAGAGGAAGAATGCCAAAGCCTAAGACAATGATACTAAATGGCATCAATACCGCATCAAAGACAAATCCAGTCACGCTTAATAGCATGAAGAGGTTATAAGCAAATAAGAGAGCATAAACGACAAGAATCAGAATTTCAGGAATCAAGAAAATCTTCGACTTATGAAATGGTAGCAATCTAAGATAGATAAAGTAGGAAGCAAAGGATAAGGCTAAAGCAATAACTAAAGGAATGATCTCAAACAAGATGACGTTGCCTGGGGTAGATTCAAAATCAAATAGACCAGGGCCACCTGAGGTATTGTTTGGAAAACCAACAAATCCATAGAAAAATACAGAAACTAACGCACAAAGATAACTGCCGACATACAAGATTATCGTTTTTTTATCGTTCTTCATAGTGCTAACAAAATTTCCTCTCTACGAATATTTTACCCCCCTAGGTATGTTTTTCAACACAATTTATAGTTTTTGTATTTAACTATTCATGCATTAAATATAACATTTCTATTTTAACTTCAACGTAAAATATTTAAGCATTTGTATAAGATTTTATTTCTTCTTAAACCAAGCCTTCTGAAAAGATTTCACCATCCGCTTAAGGAAAAGTTTATCAACCAGATCGAGTTGCTTATAAAGAGAAATCAGCTTTGGACCATATTTAGGTATCTGGAATAAGAAGGTAAAGAAGTCATTTGCTTTTGTCTTATAGAAGAGATCAAATACCAGATCAGTAAATTTCTCTTTTTCTTCTAAGGATAGACTTTCCACCCAGGTATTAAACCTGCTAGCGATAAACTTGGACTGCCTGGTTCTTCTTTTCTTGTATTTGAAATCATTGCCTTTCACTCTCCAGGAAAAGGCGTCATGTTGGAAAATTGAGACAAAGGAAGAATCGACAATCGACACATCAGGGTCCTTTTCAAAAAACATACCGATAATGGAGGATTTGGGAACTATCTTATGGACTTTCAGAGTTGCGTTATCATAATCCGGCATATCCTGAAAACCAAAAGCAAAACCGGGACTGTCAAACGCATATACCGCCTTGATTCTCTTTCTATTGTCCTGATTCGTTTGATAATAGGCAAATAAGGCGACATTACCACCTTTGGAATGCCCGACAAGAACAAAGTCTCCTTGATATTTCTTCATGGCTGTTTCCAAGTAGGATAGAGCCATCTCATGAGAAGGAATACTTTCCTTATAGGAAAGAAGGAAATCTTCTTTCCATCCGACAAAGGAAGGATCAGTTCCTCGATAGGCGATGACATGGAGATTAGGATTGATTTCAATGGTGATACAGGCAAACTGGGTGGTAGAAGAAATATCCGTCTTACGGACAAAGTCGGATAAGATCAAATCCTTATACCTGTTATGTCTTACTAGTTTTTTAATCAGCCTTCGAGAATTGAATCCATCGCTAGCCTCAAGAGAAAACATCTTGTCTTTTAAAATTTCTTTTCGATCTAAAGAAGACACCTTAAAAGGCTTATCTAACAATTCTAACGGATAATTGAAATAGGAAAACCAAGATAGGACAAGCCAATCTAGTCGATTTATTTCCGTATCCGCAAAGGTATCTTTTTGCTTATTTAGATAATGGAATATATTCATACATACACGATTTACTAACGAAATATTTACTGACCTAACAAGGTATAATCGTTAACCTTTGCTTCTTTGGCAGAGACATCCTTACCATGAGCAAAGTCAGCTTTGAAGGAATAATCAGTTTTGACATGGGAATCTGACTTGAGGAGTATGGACTTTGAATCAAATTCGAGTTTAGCCGCCGATCCACAAGAGACAATGCCTTCATCACTAAAGATAACAGCTGAATCAAAATAACTATCATTTTTCATGTTGAAGAGATTTTCAGAACTATTTCCATTGGTTAATTCATTCTGGATTTGATTAAAATCTTCACCAGTCTTATGTAACGAATAAGAATAGGTCTCACTTCCGTGATCGCGATATTCACCATCATTTACTTCTTCTTCAACACTTGCATTAAGGCCTAAATCATATTGCTTATCTTCTTGAATGATAGGGGAAGGAAGAAAATTGAATAAATGATTGGCAATCTTGAACTTCGTACTAGGTATCATAGACTCTCCAACCACTTTACCAAACGTGCTAGAAAAGAAGTGGAAATCCGCAAAATCGACATAGATAAATTCATAATCCATATAGATACCAAAGGAACCATTTTCTTCCGCACTTGCGTTTTCCATGGCTTTCTCATCCTTTAGAATCTTTAAGGAAGACTTGATACTAGCATCACCGACAAAAGAAGCATAAACATCATGCACGTTATCGCTCTTCAAGCCTTCAATATCCGCCTTCAGATTGAATTTTTCAATCTGGAATTTGAACTCGAAATCATAGTGATGTTCTTCCACATCCAAAATGCTGGTTTTGATAATTTTTTCTATGGTAGAATACTTCACTTCAAAATTGAAATGAGCATCCTTGATTTCAAAGCCAAGCAATCCTTTATCGGTTTCCTTCTTCCAGGAATCGTCAAGCATATTCTGGGCTTCTTTTTTATCCTGCATGACTTTACCACCATTTGGTAAAGCGACAGCCACATCTTTGCCACAGGAAGTAAGGCAAAGCGGTAAGGCTGCAAGTAAGATTAAGTGTTTCTTGAATAATTTCATGGAATAAACTCCTTTAAATACAAAACTAAGATAATCTAAAAAACACTAAAAGTCCACAATTAGCGAACTTTTAGTGTACAAATATATCGTTTTGACTAAACTTCTAACTACTTAGTCCTTTAAGGAATCACGAATACGAATCAGATCCTCAACGGAGAACTTATATTTCTTCTCGCAGAAGGCACAGCTGGTTTCCACTTCCTTACCTTCCTTGATCATCTCATTTAATTCATCCTTACCAACGGTAGCGATGATATTATCCTTGCGTTCTTCACAACCGCAATAAAAACGGACATCCTTACTACCCGTAAACTCGATATCAAATCCATTAAGAACAATTCTTAACATATCTTCAATGGATTTTCCTTCTCTTAGCATTTCGGTGACCGTAGGAATGTTATTTAAATTATCGGATAATTTATCGATGACTTCCTGCTTGGTAAATGGCATCAGCTGAACAATAAAGCCACCAGCACAGCTGACAGAGCCATCCTTGTTGACTAACACACCAAGACCAACACTGGTTGGAATTTGTTCGGATTGAGCAAAATAATAGGTCAAATCATCAGCAATTTCACCAGAATGAAGCGGAATGGTAGAAGAATATGGTTCCTTCATATGGAAGTCTCTGATGACAGTGAGATTACCATTTCCGATTCCTTTTCCTACATCGAGATGACCATCTTCTCTTAAAGGAAGATCAGCGCTAGGGTTGGAGACATAACCTTTGACATTGCCGTTATAGTCGGCAGTGACAAGAAGATGTTTTAATGGACCATCACCCATGAACTGAACGGTGAGAAGATCCTCTTTGCTTTTTAGCATATCGCCCATCATCAAGCCAGCGGAAAGAAGTCTACCTAAGGCAGCAGTGGCTAAATGGGATAAAGAATGAATATTCTTGGCATATTCGACTAAGTCTTTGCTGGTGATGGCAAAGGCGCGAATCTGTTTGTCAGCAGCCATGGCTCTGACCATATAATCATGATAGTTTTCCATATATTTACCTCGACTTAAGTATTATAGCGATTTTCATCTCTTTTGTTTGAAATTTGCATGTTTTTAATGATAAACCATATAATTTGTTAATAGAGTAAGGGGTTTCACTTATTTTGCTTAGTAAAAGTTCTATAATATTCTTTGTTTTATGGAGGCGTTTATGAATTTTTTAATCAATATACCTACAGATAACAATCCGCAGGCTTATGAAGTTTTGTTACCTTTAGGTATGCTTTTACTTCTTTCCAAAGTTTTTTCGTTATTGTTAGCCAAGATCAAGGTTCCCCAGGTTATCGGTTATCTCATCGCTGGTTTAGTCGTCGGTCTCATCTATTTGATTCCTAACCAGATGATCTTGACTGACTATACCAATACCGGTATCGGCTTCTTTGCCAAGATTGGTATCATTCTCATCATGTTCTCTGCCGGTATTGAAACCGACATAAACAAAGTCAAGAAAGTCGGCCCTGCCGCTTTGACCGTCGCCTTATTTGGTGTCTTTACCCCAATGTTAATGGCCTTTGGTATGACTTATCTCTTTGATGTCATCACCGGTAATGAGATCAACATCTTCCGCGAAATCTATTATGGTGTCATCTTGACCGCCACCAGTGTCTCCGTCACCGTTGCCACCTTAAAGGAAATCGGCAAGTTAGATACCAAGGTTGGTTCTTGTCTTGTCTCAGCCGCCATCATTGATGATGTCATTGGTATCATCGTCTTATCCTTAGTCTTGTCTTTAAGCGGTTCATCTACTAGCGGCAATGACTTTGCTTCTCTTCTTGTTCATGCGATGAATCAGGAAAACAACACCGCCTTATCCATCTTCTTCATCATCTTATTCATGGCTATCTATTTTGGTTTAACCTTTGGTGTTGGTTATTTCACCAGAAAGTTATTCAACTATCTTGGAAGCCAATATCCACATCATATCCGTATCGTTATCCTCTCTTTAGCCTTTTGTCTTATCTGGGCCTACATCTCTGAATTTTTCAATATCGCCGATATCACCGGCGCTTATCTGATGGGCTTAATCCTTTCTAGCACGGTGGCTCATGGTTATATCGACCACAGAGCAGAAACCACCTGCAACTACTTGTTTGGTCCTATCTTCTTTGGCTCCATTGCCATGAGCTTATATCAATCTGATTTTAACTTTTCTGATCCAGCCTTCATCTCCTTTTTGGTCTTTGGCTTGATCTGGGTCGTTATCGGTATGCTTGGTAAAGTCATCGGCTGTTCAGCTGCTGGTTTACTCTTCAAGTACAAATTCCACGATTCTTTGAAGTTTGGTATCGGTATGATGGCCAGAGCTGAAATCTTAATTATCTGTGCCCAAAAGGGTGTCGATAGCGGACTTGTCGATAACAAGATCATGATGTTCTGTCTCTTGTTGATTCTTGTTTCCAGTTTTGCTACTCCACTTCTGTTGAAGTTCTTATATCGTAATGAAGTCGCTTCTCCTTCTCTTGATAAAGCTCAGACAAAAGAGTTAGAACAAGAAGCCAACAATATTGCCAGTGCGGAATCAGGAGATTCCACCAATGCAATATAGTGAGAGATATTTCGACTATCAGCTCACGTTAAAAGGAAATCTTAACGCTAAGAAGTGTATCATCCTTCATGATGAACTGACTCCTTTATATGATGAAGTGATGAAGGAACACGACATTCTGATTCTATCTATCCAAAGTAAATATTGGTTTAGAGACTTCTCTCCTTTCAAACATCCTCATGTCTTTAAAGGCGGTGAGGACTTTGAAGGTAAGGCAGATGAATATCTTTTGTTCCTTAAAGATAACATCCTTCCTTACTTCAAAGAAAAATATCAGATTCATCCTGAAGAATATTACCTTGCTGGTTATTCCTTATCTGGTCTTTTTGCTATTTATGCCGCTAGCAAAACGGATATGTTTCAAGGTGTCATCTCAGCTTCTGGTTCCTTGTGGTTTCCCTCCTTCATCTCTTATTTAAAAGATCATGAAGTATTCACCAATAACATCTATCTCTCTATTGGAGATAAAGAATCTGAGACCAAGAATCCTTATTTATCTAAAGGATTACAACGGCATTTTGAAGTGCTGGATATCTTCAATCATCAGAATAAGAATGTCATCTTTGATTTAAATCATGGCGGACATTTCATCGATCATGATATCCGTATCATCAAAGGTATCGATTGGATGTTAGATCATATCAGTTCAAAAGAGGAAGAAGCCTAAAAGCTTCTTCCCTTTTTTGATTTTCATCTAGCTTAGGATATCCCAATATCCCTTCTTTCTTGATTCACGTCTTGTGACAAGACCTTTTCTCATCATCTCTTTTAAATGACGATAGATGGTAGCTTCAGATTTACCAACAGCCTTAGAAATTTCCGGAATAGTCATATACTTGTTCTTTTTGATCACTTGAAGTATTTCGGAATGGAATGGATTTATCTTATCATTTATCTTATCACTTAGATAATCAGTATCACGTAAGAAAGTGAAAGAAAAACCAAAGTCATCATTCTTATAATCATAACCAACATCGTTTTTAATACAGAGAGTAAAGGTTCTATCAAAACCTGTTCCAAAGGCATCGATGTAGCCATACTTATATAACACCGAAGCAATCAATACATTACGAATTTTGCTTCCCACTTCTGAAGTAGCAAACTGCATTGGATCAAGATTTCTGTAAATAGGGCCAGGATTATAGATATGAACAGAAGATCTATAAATAATGATTTGATTGAAATCACTTTTCACATCGTATTTGCTATGTGCGAAACTATTAACAACAATTTCTCGAATTGCTCGAATCGGAATTTCAGGAGTTTCTACTCTCTGAACCCCGATGATTTGAGACTTATAGGAAATATGTCCCTGAATATACGAAATTGCCTCGTGAATGCATTCAAAAATATTTCCTCTGAATTCCTTGATTTCGCCAAACTCGGTCCTTGAATCAGTCGGATATGTTGCTTCTTTTAACAAAACAGGCTTTCCTTTTCCAAAGAGGTAATAACAAGCCATTTTGATTTTGCCATCTTTGTCGAGCAAATCAAGTTTGGTTAGGGCATCTTTCATGTTTTTATATACATAGTTCAAGCGTCCCTTATCATTAGCAGTTCTTATGACGTCGATGATGAGTTCCTCATCCAAGTCATCAAAAGAATAGTCAGTAGGTTTTTCTTCCCATTTTGAATAGTTATCCTCTTTTTCTTCAAAGAACTTTTGAAGTTGCCTGCTTGTCATAGGGATATCACCATCATCTACTCGAAAATAATAACGACCATATGCGGAATATGGTGTATCATCTCCTTCTACGTAAACTCTGATTACATCAATTCCTTCTAGTGAGGCCACACTTATTTCAAGGTTATTAGGAAGTGGTTTCAAATTGGTTCGAATTTCATTTGAAACATCTGCTAAGGTCTTTTTGGAAATATCAAATCTAAAAGGTTTCAGGTCCGGCCCTACGCCAAAATAAAGTTCACCTTTGTGACTTTTATTCAGCATAGAACAAAGTGATATAACGCCTTCTTTGAGTTGCGATAAAGATTTTTTATATTCTAAAACAAGACTTTCTTCTTTAATCATATCGACCTCCAATGATTGTTTATCTTGTCATTTATCTTATCATTTATCTTATCATTTTGCAATTTATCTTATCATTTATCTTGTCATTTATCTTATCATTTCTAAAAAGAGCCTTCAGTCAGATTAGTTCTAACTTAAAGGCTCTTGTGATTGATTTCTTCGTTATAAGAAGCAGATGCTTTAGCAATGGCGCTTTGTTTTGTCTTGCCATTGTTGGCATCCTGATAGAAATCTACTAACATACCAAGTTGATTCATCCTCACGGTCTCTTGAATTAGACCAGATTCAGTTTCTGTCTTAAAAGGATAATCTATAAGCTGTAAGACAAAAAGATCATCAACAATCGACATATAGGGATGATAAGTGAGGTTGCTATCCATGAAGTCGGCATAATATAGACCACCTTGGTTCATACCCATCGTCTGAGCAGAAGCAAAAATAGAATAGATGACATCATTCATGGCAGAAAGGGGATACTTCATAGGAGAAAGAAGATATTCTTTCATTTCTCCGCTGAGATTCTGATTCTCATAGCCATAGATCTTGGTATCCACATAATAGAGGTTTTCTTCTTCTACATAGTGAGTGAGATGAACACGTCTTACTTCATAAAGATGATAATCTTCATTGAAATAGACTTTTTCACCAAAATAATTCTCTTCCTGATATTTATAGAATTCTTCTTTTGAATTGTCCCAGTGCTCACTAAGGGTGACTTTGGATAATTCCTGATTCTCAGAATCAAGAACCTTGGACTCATACTGATAGATGATGGTTTTGATTTCTTCTTTGGCTTTACTTAAAGAACAACCATTGATATAGGAAACTAGCTCCTGTGGAGCATTAGCTCGGGCACAGGAGGCTAGTACTAATCCGCTAAGAAGGAGAGATAATTTTTTTCTTTTCATCAGTGATTAATTATAAGTATAGGTGCAAGAAACATCAACCGTAGAAGCATAAGAGTCATTTCCAGAAGGGACGGTCTTGCAGGTTTCCTTAACCAGTAAGCCTGTTTCATTATAGAAGGCGTGAACCTCAAAACGACCATAGGCTTCTAGATAAGTGGTCTCAGGACCATTCTTGGCATAGAAATGATTGAAGGTGAAGAACTTGGAGACAGGATTGACAAAGAATTCAAAAGAACCATCATCCTCGGCTTTAAAGTTCATCTTAGCAAGGGCATCCTTATTGTAGCAGAGGGCGGATTTAAGATAGTTATAGGCAGTACCCTTTTCTGGTTCCTTATAGGTTTCCCTGTCTGGGCAGAAATTCTCCTGATTGATACGAACAGGAAGATTGAAGATGAAAGAATATCCGGTGCGATAGACATTAGAAGTGCCGATTACTGCACCATTTGGAACAGTATAACTATCTTCATAGGCTTCAATCTCACCAAATTCACCAACATGACCAGAAGGAGAAATAGAAT
>JAEEGL015323875.1_pt1 | contig 18046 bp, 17 predicted proteins | sample 9134231 | NCBI WGS metagenome assembly JAEEGL01 (sample SAMN16246548, study PRJNA631951) | gut metagenome | biome: gut microbiome; feature: rumen; material: fiber-attached | host: Bos | place: Iran: Karaj | collected 2018-10 | reverse complement strand
ATTTTACGAATAACCATGTCATTCCATCCCAGTGGAATAACACGATAAGACCAGTGGTTATTAATAACTGGGAAGGCACATATTTTAAATTCACTGAATCTAAATTATTAGCCTTAGCAAATGATGCAAAAAAATATGGTGCAGAACTATTTGTTTTAGATGATGGATGGTTCGGCGCAAGAAATTCTGATACTGCAGGCTTAGGTGACTATAACGTTAATAGGAAAAAGTTACCTTCTGGCTTAGCGGGACTTAGTAAAAAGATACACAAAAAAGGTATGAAATTCGGTTTATGGTTTGAACCTGAATCAGTCAATCCAGATTCCGATTGTTACCGCGCTCATCCTGATTGGGCAGTCAAATGCATAGACCGTGAACCATCACTTGGAAGACACGAATTAATACTCGATCTTTCAAAGAAAGAAGTTCAGGACTATTTGATTAATTCTGTTTCTGGTATTTTGAAATCCGCACAAATAGAATTCGTTAAATGGGATATGAATAGAAACATTTCCGACATTACCTTTAGCGATTACGAACCTGGCGAATTCTATCATAGATATATCCTCGGTTTATATCGTGTCATGGGTGAATTAACAAAGATGTTCCCAAATGTTCTTTTTGAAGGATGTGCAAGTGGTGGAAATAGATTCGATTTAGGTATCTTATCTTACTTCCCACAAATCTGGGCAAGTGATGATACAGACGCTCATGAAAGAATCACCATTCAAAGCGGTTACTATCTTGGATATCCACAAAGTACTGTTTCCGCTCACGTGTCTAGTTCACCATCTCATCAACTACTTAGAAGAACGCCAATCGAGACAAGATTTAATGTCGCTATGTTTGGTGTCCTAGGCTTTGAGTTGCTGTTCAATGAACTAGATAAGTTAGAAAAGAAAAAGTGCAAACAACTTATTGAGGTTTATAAAGCTAATCGTGAAACATTACAATTTGGTGATTTTTATGAATTAGATAGCTATTCAAATAACTTCCATAAGTGGCAAGCGTTGTCTAAAGACAAGAAATCAAGTGTTATCGGTCATTACAACGTTCTTCAAATGTCTCATGCACCAGAAACTATCCTCAATGCGAATGGTCTCTTAGATGAGCAAAAATATAACGTTGAAGTTGTAAGACTTGAGCACAACATTAAGGAATTTGGTGGATTAGTTAATATGCTTACTCCATTCCATTTAAATCCAAATGGTTGGTTAGTTAATTTACTATCTAAAAAAATGACAATCCCTTATGAAAAAGAATCATACGTTGCTTTTGGCAGCGCATTAAATAATAAAGGCATTATTTTAAACCCTGAATGGTCCGCTTCCGGTCTCAATGATGGAGTGAGAGTTTTGGAAGATTTTGGATCAAGATTATATTTGGTAAAAGCAAATGAAACAAACTAATTGGTATAAAGACGCAGTTATCTATCAGATTTACCCTCGTTCTTTTTGCGATGGTAACGGTGATGGTTTAGGTGATATTCCTGGCATTATTTCTAAACTAGATTATTTGAAAGATCTAGGTGTGAATTGTGTATGGCTTTCACCAGTTTATGATTCACCGCAAGAAGATAATGGTTACGATATTTCAAACTATCGTGATCTTTATAAACCTTTTGGAACACTTGATGATTTCAAAAAGATGTTAGATGAAATGCATAAGCGTGGCATTCGTTTGATTATGGATCTTGTTGTCAATCATACCTCTAGTGAGCACGAATGGTTTAAATCCGCAATTAGTGACAAGAATTCCCCATATAGGGATTACTATATTATTAAAAAAGGCCGCAAAAACGGCAAAAAACCTCCAAATAACTGGTCTGGTTTCTTTGGCGAAAAGGCATGGGAACGCATTGGCGATAGTGATGAATATTATCTCCATTTATTCGCAAAAGGACAACCTGATTTGAATTGGGAAAATCCAAAAGTCAGAGAAGAAGTTAAAGATATTCTTCGCTACTGGTTAGATATGGGTGTTGATGGATTTAGATGTGATGTTATTACGCTTATTTCCAAAGACCAAAGATTCAAAAATGTTGGTCCAACAATCGCTCTTGCTGGAAAGAAATATTACGTCAATGGTCCTAGACTTCACGAATACCTTCATGAGCTATATACCGATGTCTACCAAAACTATGATTGTATGACTGTTGGTGAAACAGTATTATCCACACTTGATGATGCAAAGAAACTCGTGGAACCAGAAAGACAAGAACTCTCAATGATATTCAACTTCGATCACACCGATGTTGATAACTATATGGGAGTGAAATACTTCATCCGTAAATTTAAACTCAAACGATTAAAGAAAGTCGTAGAGAAATGGCAACATGGTTTATTTGGAAAGGGATGGAACTCCTTATTCATTGAAAACCATGACCAAAGAAGAAGTATTGGAAGATTCGGCACTGACGATACAAAGTATCGAATTGAATCTGCGTGTATGCTGGGCGCAACATATTTCTTCTTACAAGGAACACCATTTATTTATCAAGGCCAAGAGATTGGCATGACCAATGGCGATTTCGAATCTATCAAGGATATCAAGGATGTTGAAGCGCATAATATCAATACGCTTGCTAATAAAGTAAAAATCTTAAAACCATTTGTGAAGAAAAACATGCTTGAGGTGAGTAGAGATAATGCTAGAACTCCTATGCAATGGGATGATAGTGAATACGCAGGCTTCTCTACTGTCGAACCTTGGTTAAAAGTTAATAAAAATAAATGCTGCATCAATGTTAAAGAAAGCATTGAATATCAAGACTCCATTTACCATTTCTATCAAAAACTAATCGCCTTTAGAAAAGGCAATGAAGTAATAAAAAATGGAGAATATATTGATTTACTAAAATCAAATAGTAAGATATTTGCTTATAAACGTAAATTGGACGATAAACAAATAATCGTCGTCAGTAATTTCACAAATAAAGAAGTCAAATTACCTGAGATTGAGGGATTGGACAAATTTGAAATTACATTAAGCAATTATGCTAAACCTACTCCTGTCTTAAAACCATATGAGACAAGAGTTTATAAGAATTATTAGGAGGGAAGATCTATGGATCAAGTATTGAATCGATTAATCAGAAAAGAAACAAAACGCCAAAACATTGGTGTCGAACTCATCGCTAGTGAAAACTATGCGAGTAAAGAAGTGAGAAAGATGTGTTCATCTATTCTTACAAATAAATACGCAGAAGGATATCCACATAAGCGTTATTATGGTGGCTGTGAATTTGTTGACCAAGTTGAAGAACTAGCAATTGCTAGAGCTTGTGAATTATTCGGAAGTAAATTTGCGAATGTTCAACCACATAGTGGCTCTCAAGCTAACGCTGCTGCTTATAGAGCGTTATTACCAGAAGGCGGAAAGATTTTATCTTTAGTCCTTAATGATGGTGGTCACCTTACACACGGTTCACCAGTTTCATTCTCTTCTCATGACTATGAATTCGTATTTTATCCATTAGATAATACCGGACATTTGAACTATGAAGGCATCCGTGAATTAGCATTAAAAGAAAAACCAAATGTTATTCTTGCTGGCTATAGTGCATATCCATACGCGATTGATTTTAAACGCGTTGGCGAAATCGCTAAAGAAGTCGGCGCGTATTTCATGGTTGATATGGCTCACATCGCTGGCTTAGTTGCTGCAGGAGTCCATATGAACCCAGTTCCATATGCTGATATCGTTACCTCCACAACACATAAAACATTAAGAGGCCCTCGTGGTGGTCTCATCCTCACAAATAGTGAAGAATTAATCAAACGTATTAATAGTGCCGTCTTCCCATATTATCAAGGTGGACCACTCTTACACATCATTGCTGCGAAAGCAGTTTGCTTCAAAGAAGCATTAAGTGATGAATTTAAAGAATACGCAAAACAATTAGTGAGAAACAACAAGGCTTGTCGTGATGAATTTGCTAAGCTTGGCGATTTAGTTTCAGATACAGATAACCACTTATTCCTATTAAATGTTTTAGATTCATTTGGTATTAATGGTTTAGAAGCTCAAAAGAAACTCGAACTCATTAATATCACCACAAATAAAAACATGATTCCTAACGATACACTTAAACCAAACAAAACATCTGGTTTACGTATTGGCTTCGCTGCAGTCACAACACGTGGTTGTACCGAAGAAGATGCAAAGCATATCGCTAGATTAATACATAATTTCTTATCCAATAAAATTGATGAGAAAGCCGCTAAAGAAGAAGTTAAAAATATTGTTAGTAAATGGAAATTAATTGAAAAGATCTAAGGGGAGGGTTTTGGTTATGAAAAGAAGAAAACAGCCAAATCGTTTAAAACTTTTCTATTACTCACATCCATATTTCGTCATTTTTAATCTTTTGATTATTTATAACGTAATACTCATCGGCATTGCTGCTTTGATCATGACTTATATCATGCATAGCACCATTGTTGATGGACAACCATTAATGGAATTCACATTAAATTCCTACTTTAAGAATTTGGAATACTGCGTAGTGTTCACAATGAATACTGGTGGTATTTATGACCAAGCTCCAATAGGAATCATTATTATGAAGGTCGTTTTATCTGTCCTTCAAATGATTACCTTTACAGGTGCATTAATTGGTTTAGCGACATCCATTCTTCAAAGTATGTTTGATAAACGAATTCACAATATTGGAAAGATCAAAATCAAACACCATTATGTCATTCTTGAATGGTCTGCAGTGGGCGCCAATCTCGTGAGAGAATTATCATTCATGCACGGCAATAAAACAATTGTTATTTTATCTAATAAAAATAGAGATGAAATCCAAGAAGAAATCGATAATCTGTTTCTAGAAACAGGAACATCTAAAAAGCATCTTAAGCTATTTGTGAAACAAGGCGATGCTTCAAGTAGAAAAGCATTAAAAGAAATCAATATTGATAAAGCGGAATCTATCGCTATTTTAGGTGCTTCATCTTGGCTCAATGAATCAAGACAAAACGATTCAGCATCCTTTAAGATTTTAATGACGGTTTTATCAATTACTAAAAAGACAAATATTGTCATTGAAACCGATGATCCAGAAGTTACAAAGAACATTCATGACTTAATGCTTGCTTCCCAAGATTTAGGACAAGCGCACATTTCTATCTTCTCAAGAAACACAGTCGTTGGTCACGTCTTAGCGAAGACTGCGGTAAACGTAAATTATTCAAGTTTGTACTATTCTCTTCTCTCGTTTAAGAATGGTTCATTCTATGCGATTGATAAACCATATTCTGTCAGTGAAGCATTAGAAAGATATGCAAGTTGTTTGCCAGCATTCAGATATCCTGTTTCTGACTCAAATGATAAAGAATTGCTTTATCTCTCAGGTAAGAATGAATGTTCCGTTAGAAGAGCGATTTTACGCAAAAAATACGCAAAAACCGTTTCATTTAAGAAAAACCTAATTAAAAATTCGTTTACTTTATGCGTTATTGGACAAAATGAAAGAAGCAACGCGATTAAAGAAGCTGTTAATAGACACAACGAATTAGATGAAGGAAAGATCAATTTATTAAATCTTCCATATGATGTTGATGTGGAAGAAACATTAAAGAAACTTCAAGCTGAAAGAGGTGTGAAGAAAATCCTTATCCTTAGCGACAACAACGCAAGTGAAGAAAACATGGACAGCAATGTCTTCTTAACACTTATCAAAATCAAAGCTAACAAAGAACTTTGCAAAGGCATCGAAGTTTTCGCGGAAATCTTTGATCCATCTAACAAGTTCTCATTAGAAAGTTTGAACATCACTGGTGTCATCATTGCTAACCAAATGGTCGCTATCTATTTAACACAACTCTTATGCCATCCAGAGTCTCATAACTTCTATGAAGATTTAGTTTTACCAAATGAAACTACTAGTGCAGCATTTGAGATTAGACAAGCTAAAGAATTATTAAATGAAAAAGAAGCAGTTGAATTCACTTCAAGAGCGGAATTTGTTAGTGCATTATATGAAGCCAGTAACCACGAATATTTACCTATCGGTTTAATTGGCGAAAAAGAACAAAAGAATCTATTTGATTCAGTTACTGGTGTCGTTACTGGCGCAGTCGGTGGTGCGGTTAATCTCGCCACAAAGATGGTCACCAATATTGGTAATGCACTCACATTAAGTGATACACCTGAAGAAGCTGCATGCGACTTCAATAACATATTGTTATTCAACTCTCACATTAGAAAGAAAGAAAAAATTCTTATCAAACCAGACACAATTATAGTAGTAGTTCATAGATTTTAAGGGGTAATTTATATGAAAGACTTTAAGGAAATTATTATCAAAGATAATTTCTACCAATCATCATCATTTTTTCCTATGCCATTAACACTTATTGGCACACTTAATGAAGATGGCTCATTAACAAGTTATGGAGCTTATTCTTTAATCTTCCCGTATTACATCGCGGGTAAGGGTTATTACGCAATGGTGCTTGAATGTAGGAATACATCTAACACAGCGAAAGGAATCTTAAGACGCGGCAAATGCTCAATTAACTTCCTTCCATATTCAAAGAAGAATTTCCAACAACATGTAGACTGTGGTTTCCCAGGAGATACTCCAGAAGAAAAAATGAAAAGCTTCCGTTTCACACCAGTGGATGGGCTATCTCAAGAAGAACATCCGGAAGAGAAATATCCAAAAGTTCTAAAAGAAGCACTTCAAGTGTTCGAGTGCACTTGGGTAAAAGATTTAGATAATGCTCAAGATGACAAAGTGCAAGAAGAATATGAAGGACCATACCATGATTTCAATGGTATTACTTCGAAGTATGGTGCTCATTTCATTCTTAAGATCGACCATATTTTACTTAAGGACAAATATTACGACGCTTTAGTTAACGGAGCTACAAAGCGCAATTTCTGCCCATTAGCGACAAACTGGGGCTATAGAGACAGTAAAGATTTCTGGTGCAGTGATTACAAAAAGCCTGATGCCATCGGAATTCCTAATCGCGAGATAGATTTATCTTCATTAAGATATGCTGCCACAAGATTAAATACCGATGTAGTCTTTACAGATGATGCTTTAAAGACTATAGTAAAAGTCCCGAGACCATTCTTAAAACTTGTTCTACAAGGATGCGTCAAATGGGCAAATGAAAACGGAGTTAAGGTAATTACTGAAAAAGAAATGAAGATAATTTCTGATAAACGCTCCGCAGAAAAGAGGAAAAAATAACAAATGAAAAAAGCATCAAATATCTTATTAACAATTGGTGGTGTATTCCACATTATTAATGGCATTATTTTCTTTGGCGCAGCACTTTATTTCTTCATCGCATCAATCGCTTTCTTCGCATTTGGCTTTAACTGGATGGGAATTGCTTATGATGAATCAATGACTGAAGAAACACTTGCAATTACATTCAACATAGTTGCTGCCGTTTATATTTTGATTGGTTTCTTATTTGTTGGATGTGGAATTTTATCTGAGATCACCTCTAAGATTACATTTGATACAAAAGAAAACGGTAACAAGAAGAACTACATTACCGTTATCGTATTAAGTGCTATCTTAGATAGCCCAGCTGCTATTGTTGGATCTATCTTTGGTTTAATTACATTAAATAAAGAACAACCTGAGATCAAACAAGAATAAGTTATTTGATTTCTGAACGAAGAGGGAGCGACGCAATCGCTCCTTTTCTTGTGACTGCGATAGAAGAAACTTTGCTAGCAAATTCCATTGCTTCTTTGACATCTTTTCCCTCGCTTAAAGCGGTGAGAAAAGCACCACAATAGCTATCACCTGCGCCTGTTGTATCAATGGCGTTCACTTTGTGAGGCGCAACTGTAAATGATTGTTTTTCATCTACATATAAACTTCCCTTTTCTCCAAGAGTAACTATCACGCGTTTAATACCTTGTTTGATTAAGTATTCAGCACGTTCTTTAAAGTCACCTTTGATATTAGGAGTGAAATATTCTAATTCGTGTTCGTTTGGAATAAAGAAATCAATATCTTTAAAAGCAATACTTGGAACTTCGTGGTATGGAGCGGGGTTTAGAATAACAGTTAAACCATGTTCTTTAGCCTTCTTCATCGCATAACAAATTGTGTCTACTGGATTCTCAAGTTGGAGCAATAAGAAATCAAATTTTAAGAAGTCGATTTTATCAATATCTTTTTTTGTGATATCCATATTTGAACCAGGAACAATGACGATTCTGTTCTCGGCGTTTTGTGTTTCTATTGTGATGCTGGCAACACCCGTATTTTGTTTAGAAATCTTCAAATTTGCCCGCAAACCAACATTTTTTAAGAAGTTTTGCACTCTTTTGCCGTTATCATCATCACCAACTGAACCATAGAATTCTACGTCTCCATTTAAAAAGTGGATGGCACACGCTTGGTTAGCACCTTTACCACCAATGTTTGATAAAAAGGATTCACCATAAACAGTGGTGCCTGGTTCAGGTAAAACTGATGTATATGTGACATTATCGATAGAGATACTACCGATGACTAAAATCTTTTTCATTAGTATGTCCTAATTCCTTCTTCGATGATGTCCCAATATTTATTCACATCAATGTCCATAGCTACATAGGCATTTTGTGGTGCATGTAAGTAATCAAACACATCACAATTTGTTCTGCCATAGCTTGGTCCATGAGAGATATCGATAACAACATTCATCTTTTGCCATTTGATTAACTTGCTATCAATGATAGAGGCGATAGTGGCTGGATCGTGTAATGGTCCGGCGACCACACCAAATGTTTTTCTTTGGTTTTCATTAAAGACTTTCATCAACTTCACAAACATATCGCTTGCTTTGTTATTGATCTTTTCCATTCTTTTAACGACTTCATCAGTAACAATTACTTTTCTAGTAACGTTCAATCCAACCATTCTTACAGTTACACCGCTTGAGAACACTACGTGTGCGGCTTCTGGGTCACACATAATATTAAATTCAGCGGCAGGTGATGTATTGCCGTTATCAACAGAACCACCCATGATGATTATTTCGTCTAATCTTTCTAAGATTCTTGGTTCCATTTTTATTGCCATTGCAACGTTGGTTAATGGACCAGTGGCAACAATAGTGACTTTGTCATTATTCATTACCGAATCAATTATCAATTGAACACCATGTCTTTTATCAAATTTATCTCCATAATCAGGGAAGTCAAAACCATCTAATCCGCTTTCACCATGGATAGCAGCGCAGATGACTCTTTCTCTCACCATTGGAAATTCACATCCAATAGAGATTGGAACATTGATTCCTAAATATGTCGCAACGTTAAGTGCGTTTCTTGCTGTTTTTTGAATTGTTTGATTTCCGGCAACGACACTAATGCCTAATAAATTAATATTTGGATTTTTACCCGCTAGTAAAATGGCCACAGCATCATCGTGACCTGGATCGCAATCTAAGATTATGTTTCTTTTCATAATATGTTTACCTGACTATTTTTAGATTATTATTTTCAATATAATTGTTCAATTAATAATTCATTTGTTCTACACTTAATTTATGAAAAAATTCATAAAGAATCATATTCCGTTTCTTATCATGACTTTCATTTTGACATTAATGATTGTTTTTCTAATCGTTATGTCAGTTTTACAAAAGAATGTTCAAATTGCGGAAACATGGACTAGAGGCTTTGGCAGACAATACACCAAAGCAATGTCTGATTTTAATAAATTATTTCCATTCAGTTTAACTGAGCTAAGTTTTATCGTTGTTCTTTGCTCATGTGTTTTCTTCCTTGGATGGGGTTTCTCATTCTTAGGAAATAAGAAAGTTTGGCCATTTGTTCATAGAGCATTAATGGTGACTTTAATCATCGTGGGAACTGTCACAATGTATAACGCTACTGTTGGTTTTGCTTACACTCGTGCCGCTTTGCCAATGGAAGGATATAACGGAGAAATCAAAAAAGAAGATTTTAGAGCCATTGCGGAATATTTCGTTGAAGATTATAACTCTTGTGTAAATGAGCTTGGAATCGACGAAAAAGGCGAATTAAAGATGCCTTATTCATACGAAGATATGATTGCCAAAATCAGATTGGAATTTAATAAGTTAAATAATGACTATTTCAGCAAAACAGTTGCTCATCCAAAAGCATTAGGAACTTCTGGTTTATTTAACACAGTGGGAATAGTGGGAATGTATTTTGGTGTTTTAGGCGAAGCCAACTACAACACATACGCGACAAATGCTGAACTACCTTTCTATATCACTCACGAATTATGCCACTCCATAGGAGTAATGAGAGAAGACGACGCTCAATTATTAGCTTTTTATCTTTTATCAACAAGTGATGATCCTCTATTAAGATGTTCTGCATATTACAATACAATAGGAAGAATTATTGATATTACTTCTTACACTGATAATCCTAATGATCGCAAAGAAGTTATTGCTCTTATTAGTGACGATATTAGAGCTAATCAAACATATATTTATAACCACTGGAAAGGTAGAATGTTCTTGTATGATTTCGGCAATGCCGTCAATGACTGGTATTTAAAAACATTTAGTCAACATAAAGGAACGATTTCATACGATGACACACCTACCGAAGTTGATCCTGGTGGTCATGTAATAACACTCTCCAATTATCAAAGTATTTATTTTAAAATATATTACGAAAATCATATTTAGGAGGAACAAGCATGGAAGAAAAGAAACTTCATCATTTTCAATGCACAGTTTGTGGATACGTCTACGAAACTGAAGAAGATGAATTACCAGATGATTTTGTCTGTCCCGTTTGTGGCGTTGGCAAAGACATGTTTGTCAAAGTTGACTAATTTACATTTATGTCAATTAGTAACAATTAAACTTAAATAACATTTTCAATAGTTTTTGAATGTTATAATTTTGGGGGAAAGGAGAATTTATATGTTTAAAAAACTAGCTGCTGAATTTGTTGCTACAATGATTCTTGTCCTCGTCGGTTGCGGTGTTGCAATTGGTGTTGGATGTGGTGATAGTGCCGGTATCGTTGCTACAGCTGCTGCATTTGGTGTTTCTATCATTGTCTTAGCCTATACAGTTGGCCAAGTCTCTGGTGGTCACGCAAACCCAGCCGTTTCATTAGCAATGGCAATCCGTGGTGATATCTCTTGGAAAGAATTCGCTTTATATTGCTTAGCACAAGTTCTTGGTGCATTAGTCGGAAGCGGTATCTTAGCTTTAATCTTCTTAACAGTTAAGAGCACAGGGGCAAACGCTATTCAACCAGCATTATTAAATGCTGCACAAGGCGTTGGATTAAAAGACAATGGTGCAAAATTCGCTGCATTAGGTCTTGCCGTTTTAGCTGAAGTCGTTTTAACATTCCTCTTCATCCTTTTAGTTCTTGGTGCAACATCTAAGAAAGAATGGGGTGGCTTTGCAGGATTATTAATCGGTGTTGCTTTATTCGGTATCCATTTAGTTGGTATTCCTCTAACAGGAACATCAGTTAACCCAGCCAGAGGTTTATCCGCGCTTGTCTTTAACATGTTTGCTGGTGAAAACGTCGGCGATAAAGCTTTAATGCTTATTCCAGCCGTCGTTGCTCCATTCATTGGTGCTGCTTTAGCAGGATTAGTGTGGAAATTATTCATGGGCAAAAAACAAGAAGCTAAAGAAGCTGAATAATTCTCGTTACAGAATAAAATAAAGCCGCTAGGTTCGTCCCAGCGGTTTTATTTTTATATTTTTAAGATATCAATTACGACATCTATCATCTTTTCAAATTGCTGTATTACTAAGAACTCGAAACGTCCATGGTGATTGTAAGATCCAGTTCCTAAGTTTGGAGTTACTAGACCCATTTTTGAAAATGTAGCGCCATCTGTTCCACCCCTAATTTTAGTGGATTGTGGTTCGATTCCATTCTTTCTTAATGCGGCTTTAGCTAATTCTACTGGTTTAGGATTTTTATCAACATATGGTTTCATATTTTCGTACTGTTCTCTAATAGAAACATTGATGTTAATACCAGGATATTTGTTCATTAAAGCCTTTGAGTTCTCTAATATGATTTGGTCACGATTTTCAAGCTTTTCCCTGCAAAAATCCCTCAAAATGAGCTCTGCATGGATATAATCGGATGATCCTTTGACCTCATTCATGTGCCAGTAACCATCATCTTCGCCCGCTTCAAATGGTGTGTCGTTTTTAGGCATCATATTAATCAATTCATTTAAAACCAAGATAGCATTAATCAATTTTCCCTTGCCTTCTCCTGGGTGGACACTAACACCTTGGATGTCAATTTCGACACCTTGGGCATTGAAGTTTTCATAATCGACATTTTCTATTAGCGCTCCATCAACTGTGAATGCGTAATCAGCACCCATTTTTTCTAATGAGAAGTGTTTTGCACCTTCACCAATTTCTTCATCAACAGTAAAAGCGATACAAATATTATGATGTTTAACTTCTGGATGGTCGTGGAAGTACTCAAGCGCATTCATGATAATTGCGATTCCTGCCTTATCATCCGCGCCTAATAATGTATTTCCATCAGTTGTTACTAAATCGCAACCTTTGAATCTAGTTAAGAAAGGGAATTGTTTTGGTGAAAGAACATATTTGTCATTTAAGACAACATCTCCTCCATCATAGTTTTTATGGATTTGAGGATTTACACCTTCGCCTGTAACTTCTAAAGCTGTATCAATATGAGCGTTTAAACCGATTTTATCACCTTCACCTTTAAGGTGAGCGTAAACTATACCATATTCATCCATATAGGCATCAGAAAGTCCTAATTGCTTTAATTCTTCTACTAATAACCTGGATAAATTCTTTTGCTTTTCAGTAGAAGGAGTGGTTCCAGTTTTATCGTTAGATTGTGTATCAATCTTTGCGTATCTTATAAATCTATCTATTTTTGCCATAAACTTACCTCGCCGCAATTATTATAGTTTCTTTTAAAGAAAAAATGTTTCTATTTGTTTGTAATAACATATAATTATGTTCATGAAAGAAATTATTGAGATTAAAAGAAAAGAATTCGAAGTGGTCGAAAAAATGGGCGAGCATTCCTTTAAAGTACAAAGAAAAAATAAGATTTTCTTTTTAAAGAAATATGATAATAAAGATGCATTTAATGCATTCGTTGATCAATATCGTCGATTAAAGATAACCGCAATGGACATCCCTAAGTGTTATTTATTCGATAAGAATCTATTGATTAGTGTTGTTGATTTCATTGAAGGTGATAATATTTTCGATCTTCTTTTAAAAGAAGATATTAAGAATGAAGAAATCTTTAGATTTCTCTTCCAAGATGAATGGTTTATGAGAAGAGAAAAACTAAGAATTGATTTTCATCCTGAGAACTTTAAATTTGATGGTAAAAAGCTTTACTACTTACCTTATAAATATGGAAAATTCGAACCAGATTATGATTTCAATATGAAAGATCTTCGTTTGTGGTTCCCTACAAAGCAACTCTCAGCCTATGTGAAAAGCAAAGGCTATGAATTTGATGATTCACGTATCGGCAATGAATACGCAACCAATAAGCAAATTGCTTTAATGGCTGTTAAATATTATATGTAATATGAAATACATAGTATTTTCAATCTCTGGAAATAAGAAACTTGCTAAGGAAGTGGCAAGTTCTTTAAATGCGGAATTAGGTATAACTCAAAAGAAATGTTTTGCTGATGGTGAAATTATGGTTAAATCCAAATCTGATGTTAAGGGTAAAGATGTTATCGTAATTCAATCTACATCCAAGAATGTTAATGACGAATTGTTTAGTCTTCTTTTATTGCTAGATTCAGTCAAACGTTCTGGCGCTAGATCAATCAAATTGTTTATGCCCTATTTTGCATATTCAAGACAAGAAAGAGTTAGTTGGACTAACGAACCTGTTTCTTGTGAAGTTGTGGCCAAGATGATTGATAGTGCAGATTTTAATAATTTAACATGTTTCGATTTGCATCATCCAGTCATCGAATCATTCTTCAAACACAGCATTAAAAATAAACCTACTACAAGTTTATTTGCACAATACTATTTGTCCTATTTTAAAGACAATAACATTCCTATGAAAGATGTTGTCATTGTATCTCCTGATCATGGTAGTAATTCGCGTGCAGATATGCTTTCAAGAGCTCTAAATAATTTAGATATTGTGATATTAGATAAAGTGCGCCCTCAGCCAAATAGCGCTGAACATTTAGAAATCGATGGTGAGCTTGTTAAAAATAAAGTTTGTATACTTATTGATGACATTATTGATACAGGTGGTACAATTGCTTCTGCGAGCAAATTATTGCACAAAAAAGGCGCAAAAACCGTATTAGTTGCAGGAACACACCCAATTTTCTCCAAAGGATGCGTTGCAAGAATTAAAAGATCTGGTGTCAATGACATAGTAGTGACCAACACTATCGAAAAGAAACTAAATCCAAGCATTAAAGTATTAGATATTCTTCCTTTGATTTTAGATGAAATTAAGTAGCATGGTATTAGAAAAACAAAAGTATAAATTCACAACTAAAGATTTACTTGCAAATTCAATGATTTTAGCGTTGTATGTTGTTTTAACTAATATAACCTACACAATATCATTTTTTAGCAGCATTAGAGCTAATCAAAATATTGAATTCAAGTGGTAGCGTATAAATATAAATATTTATTAGTTGATTTATTAGAGTTATGACGTTTGAAATTATTATTGCAATTATATTCTTGGGTTTAGGCCTTTCAATGGACGCTTTTTCAGTTGCGTTAGTTGATGGTTTAACCATGAAAGGAATCACAAAAGGTAGATCATTCTTTATTGCTGGTTCATTTGGCTTCATGCAAGCCTTCATGCCTCTTGTTGGCTTCTGGTTAGTTGAAGTAGTCGAATTAATTGCTGGCAGTGTAGCTGGCGAGAAAGCAGGCGAAATCGCTTCAGTTATAGTTGTGTGGTTAGCATTTGCCTTATTGCTCTTTGTTGGTGGCAAGATGCTCATTGAATCAATCATTAGTCTTAAAAAACCTCCAGAAGAGAAAGAGGAGAAGTCTTTTTCGTACCGCAATATTATTCTTTATTCTGTTTTAACTGCAATAGATGCGTTAGCCGCAGGTGTTGCTTTACACGCTGACATGTCTACAACTACAACTGTATGGCTACATGTATCTATTATCTTAGTCATTACTTTTGGAATGTCTTTAATAGGTTTATTCCTTGGAAAATTTATTATTCGTTTGCTAAAAGGCAAATATGAAATATCTGGTATTATAGGTGGCTGTATCTTAATTCTTTTAGCGGTTTGGGTTGTCTTAAGTCACTATTTACCGCTTTAGTATATATTTTCTTTTATTGAAAATAATATCTAAGCCCCATAAAATATATGGGCTATGAAAAATTTTTGGTTAGAAATCTTACATATTGATAAACAAACAGGTGCTAGATACGGCATACTTCACACCCCACATGGTGATGTTGAAGTCCCTATGTTTATGCCTGTTGGTACTTTAGCCACAGTTAAATCGTTATCCCCAGAAGAATTAAAGTCTATGGGTGCCGGTGTTATTTTAGCCAACACTTATCACCTTTCAATTAGACCTGGAGAAGATATAGTTGCTAAAGCAGGTGGCCTTCATAAATTTATGAATTATGATGGACCTATTTTAACTGATAGTGGTGGCTTCCAAGTTTTCTCTTTAGCGGAACGCAGAAAGATTACTGAAGAAGGAATTACATTCAAAAATCACCTTAATGGTGATAAATTATTTTTCTCGCCAGAAAGAGCTATTGAAATAGAAGAAAAATTAGGTGCAGATATTATTATGTCATTCGATGAATGTATTCCTTATCCCGCAACTTATGAATATGCGAAAAAATCCACTGAAAGAACATTAAGATGGGCAAGAAGAGGTCTTGAAGCGCATAAACGTGAAGACCAAGCATTATTTGGTATTGTTCAAGGTGGAGATTATCAAGATTTAAGAGAAATGTGCGCTAAAGAATTAGCCGCTATGGATTTCCCTGGATACTCCATTGGTGGAACATCTATTGGAGAGCCAAAAGATAAATGTTTTGAGATGATCGACTATGCCATTAAGTATTTGCCACAAGATAAACCAAGATACTTAATGGGCGTTGGTTCTTTAGACTATTTACTTGGTGGTATTGCACGTGGTGTGGATATGTTTGACTGCGTGTTACCTACACGTATTGCCCGTCATGGAACACTCATGACTTCTAAAGGAAGAGTTAACATTAAGAACGAAAAATATAAAGAAGATTTCACCCCGCTTGATGAAAATTGTGATTGCTACTGCTGCAAGAATTATACAAAAGCATATTTAAGACATTTATATGTCTGTGACGAAATGTTTGGAAAGAGACTTATGTCTATTCATAACATTCGTTTCTTAATCAAGATTATGGAAGGTGCAAGACAAGCCATTAAAGAAGATCGCTTTGGCGATTATATGGAAGAAGTCTTAAACACCTTTGGTGATAAAAGAGGTTTCTAATGGATATTAATCTATTCGATTTTTACTTACCTGAAGAACTTATTGCTCAAAAGCCTGTTCAAAAGAGAGATGAATCCCGCTTATTAGCGGTTAATCTTAAAGATCATACTTATGAGGATAAGCACTTTTTTGATATTACAAACTATTTAAAACCAGGTGATGTCTTAGTAAGAAATAACACTAAAGTTATTCCAGCTAGATTACTTGGTATTAAAGAGAAAACAGGAGCACATTGTGAACTATTGCTTTTAAAGCAAATAGAAGGCGATAACTGGGAGTGCTTAACAAGACCTGCAAAATCTTTAAAAGTTGGCGCACGCGTCGATTTTGGCGATGGAAAACTCATTGCGGAGTGTATTGAAGAACGCGATGAAGGTCTTAGAGTATTTAAATTCATCTATGATGGCATTTTCTTAGAAGTCTTAGACGCTTTAGGTAAGATGCCTTTGCCTCCATATATTAGAGAGCAATTATGCACAAACGATAGATATCAAACTGTCTATGCCAAATTTGAAGGTAGCGCCGCTGCTCCAACTGCAGGATTCCATTTCACTGAAGAATTGTTCGACAAGATTAAAAAGATGGGTGTGGAAGTAGTTGATATTACACTTCACATTGGTCTTGGAACATTTAGGCCGGTTAAAGTTACTGACACTAAAGATCATGTTATGCATAGTGAAGTCTATGAGATATCAGAAGAAGCTGCCGCTAAACTCAATAAAGCAAAAGCAGAAAATAGACGCATCATTGCCATTGGTACAACATCAGTAAGGACCCTTGAAGCTAACTACACTAAGTACAATACTTTCAAACCTACAAAAGAGGCAACAAACATCTTTATTCAACCAGGATATCAATACAAAACAGTGAAAGCTATTATCACTAATTTCCACTTACCAAAATCCACTTTGATTATGCTTGTTTCCGCCTTTGCAGGAAGAGAATTTACATTGGAATTATATAAACACGCCGTAGAAGAAAAATACCGCTTTTTCTCCTTTGGCGATTCTATGATTTTATATGGAAAAGAAGATTAATTATCAGCAAATATTACTGTCAAAACTCCAAGAAATTAAGGAAAATGGCTGTAAACCAACACTTTGTCTGCATGCTTGTTGTGGGCCATGTTTTACTATACCTTACGAAATCATAAAGGGTTTTTTCAAGATTACAGTAATCTATAACAACTCTAACATCTATCCCAAAGAAGAACACGATCGTCGTTTGGAAGAATTTAAGCGTTATATCAAAGAGATTAATGCCGATGTTGAGTTTGTAGAATTCCCTTATGATAATTTAACCTATAACAAGGACTTAGAACCAAGAGCAGATGATAAGGAAGGGCATGAGAGATGTCGTATCTGTTTCCGCAAAAGATTAAGACAAGGATTCGAGTATGCTAAAGATCATAACTTTGACTATTTTGGTACTGTCATGACAATCTCCAGATACAAGAATGCACAAGACATTAACAAGATCGGTCATGAGTTAGAACAAGAGTTTTCTCCTGTCAAATGGTTAGACGCTGACTTCAAGAAAAATGATGGTTATGAACATTCTTTGGATAT
>JAEEGL016299925.1_pt1 | contig 18047 bp, 17 predicted proteins | sample 9134231 | NCBI WGS metagenome assembly JAEEGL01 (sample SAMN16246548, study PRJNA631951) | gut metagenome | biome: gut microbiome; feature: rumen; material: fiber-attached | host: Bos | place: Iran: Karaj | collected 2018-10 | reverse complement strand
TAAAGCGCAGAACGGTTGCAAAAGAGGTTAGCAATATGTCAAGAGTATTGGTGAACGGAAATTGTGCCAAACCTTCTAAGGAATTGAAGGTCGGCGATATTATTACCATTGAATTTTTTAATAATACAACTACTGTTGAAATTTTAAAAATACCGGAGGGAAATGTATCCGTTCAAGAGGCAAAAGAGCTATATGCTGTTCTTGACAATCAATAGTGTTTATTCTTTATGTATTTAATTTAAAAAGCCTGCATTAATTCGTTTGCAAGCTTTTTATGAAATTTAATCCGATATTATCGTCAGAAACCTCAATACCGTTCTCGTTTGTGTTTGTGATAAATTTTTATAGATTTTCCTTTTCAAATTTTGTCATAAATTCAACAAGTTTTTCTACACCCTCAATTGGCATGGCATTATATATAGAAGCTCTCATGCCGCCTACCGTTCTGTGTCCTTTTAATTGGAGTAAGCCGTTATTTTTAGCTTCTTCAATGAATTTTTTATCAAGTTCATCATTTCCCGTAACAAATGGTACATTCATTAATGAACGGGAATTTTTTTCAACTGTTCCTTTGAAAAGCTTTGAATTATCAAGAAAATCGTATAAGATATTTGCTTTTTTAACGTTTATTTCTTTCATTTTTTCTAAGCCGCCCATGTTTTTGAGCCATTTGAATACTAAACCGCAAATATAAATGCCGTAAGCGGGAGGAGTATTATACAAGCTGTCATTATCGGCATGAGTTTTGTATTTAAGCATTGTAGGACACCATTCGGGTAAATCCTCTCTAATTAAATCTTCTCTTATGATAATAATTTGAGTACCTGCAGGTCCTACATTTTTTTGTACCCCTGCGTATAACAAACCGTATTTTGTAACATCAACGGGTTCCGATAAAAAGCATGAAGAAACGTCTGCAACGAGATCCTTTCCTTTTGTATTCGGAAGGGTATGGAATTTTGTCCCATAAATTGTATTGTTTTCACAAATATAAACATAATCTGCATCGGGCGAAATATCCAAATCAGAACAGTCAGGTATATATGAGAATGTTTTGTCTTCTGATGTTGCCACTTTGTTTATTTTGCCGTATTTTTGGGCTTCAGTATAAGCTTTTTTAGCCCATTGTCCCGTAACGATATAGTCGGCAACACCGTTTTTAAGTAAATTAATCGGTATCATGGAAAATTGAAGATGAGCGCCGCCTTGCATAAAAAGAACCTTGTAATTATCAGGTATATTCATAAGCTCTCTTAAATCTTTTTCTGCCGTTTTTATTATATTGTCAAAGGTTTTTGAACGATGTGACATTTCCATTACGCTCGTGCCCGAATTTTGGTAGTTAAGCATTTCATCTCTTGCCGTTTCAAGAACTTCTACCGGTAAAACCGCTGGCCCTGCTGAAAAATTGTATAATCTGTCGTATTTGTTAGTCATAATTTCTCCTCTCACTATTAATATATTAATTATACTTCAACTAAGAAAATAAAGATATATTATTAATCACCTGTTATTAATATGACTTCTAAAAATAAATCATTATAAAATACATTAATTGAATGGTGTCAGATTTTGAAAAAAGGGAGATAATACTCTTGATAATGGTATATTTTTTCAGATAGCAGCATGCCTTTCAGATATTCTTTACAAAAAATTTTAAATTTCAGAATAACAAAACGTGACGAGCAAATTGAAGCCGTAAAAAAAGCACAAGCCGAAGTCGACAGAATACAGGCGGAAATAGATGCAAAATATCAGGAAATATATTCCGTACAAGCAAACATGAAGCATGCCGATTTCAGAATGTATGAAACCTATGACAACTACATAAAACACTTATATACAATAATTGCAAAACTTGAAGAAGATAAGAAGATAGCGGAAGAAAAATTAAAGGAAGAACAGGACAAACTTGTAGAATGTGAGCAAAATGTAAAAGTATTGGAAAAGCACAAGGAACACAAAAAGGAAGAATATCTTGCAGAAGAAAAGAAAGCTGAAATGAAGCAGTTAGACGAAACAGGCTCAATAAAACATTACAGAATGAAAAAAGAACGTGAAGAAGAAGAAATGCTTGAAGAATTAATGAATAAGGATAATTATGAATACTAACATCAATACTCAAAACAGCATAACTAAAACAAACGAGAAAAAATATTTTTCTTTGCAGGCATCTGCGAATGATTTTTCTTTTTATACGGAAATGACTAAACTTCAAGCACAAACTGAAAATAAAACTCCTAATCAAGCAGATTTGCCAAAAGAAAAGGAAGAAAATATTAATGAAGCTAAAGATGTTATTGAAGAGGATGGTTTGCTCGTGTTGAGCATGAATGCAAATGCTCAGCCTCAAAATGTTAATACCGATATTTTCAACATATATGGTGCGGAAGAAATTGTTGAAATGCAAAATAAAAATATCGGGTTACGAATAGATTTATCCGATTTGACATTAGATGATATAAAGCTCTTTGATACTTTAAGTCAAAAAAATGAAACATTGATTGCAAATCTCGATGTTACAACACCAAGTGCAGATATTGCAATAAATAACGGAAACGGAATTTTTACATATAAAACTTTTGAAATATCAAAAACAATTATGAATGCATTAGAAACAGCTGCAAAAACAAATAAACCCTTGAGATTGGATTTTGGGCAGGATGCGAGTGTAATTTTAAGAATAGGTAAAGATGGAAAACTGTCTGCGGATTTCATTCCTAACGATAAGGCTATGGAAACAATTTTGAAAAACGCTCTGCCTGAATTAAGGGCAAAATTTGATGAGGAAAATATCCCTTATAATCAGTTGAACTATAAAAATCCATATCAAAACAAAGGAAATAATCAAAATAGTAATAAAGAAAAGGAGAATAAAGAAAATGAATGATGGTTTTATTACGGCTTTGAATACTCAAAGAACGACTAACAATTGGGTGGATGCTCTGACCGAAAACTTGACTAATATTTATACTCCGGGTTACAGAGAACACAAATTCTATTTTAATACGTTTTTAGGCGGCGGTTACGTTGACCAGTTTAATCAAAATATGGACCAGGGTAAATCTTTACCTGGGACATCTCCGGAAAATTTATTTATTGAAGGAAAGGGCTATTTTGTAACAAAAAATGATGCGGGACAAACCGTTTACACAAGACTCGGCGAATTTAAATTTGATGCCGAGGGTGTTTTAAAAGGCCCTAAAGGAAATACCGTTCAAGGTTATATTCTTAATAATGAGGGAAAAGTTCTTGAAAACAGCTCTGAGGCTGACGGTGATATAGCGTCACTTCCTACAACCGCTATAAAATTGTGGATAGATCCATCAAATGGCAAATATTTAGGAAAATATGATGAGTTTGAAGTATCGGGTGAGGGAATTTTCTACGGAAAATCCGATGGCGGAAAGATAAAAACTCCTCTTTATAAGGTTGCCGTTCATAACTTTAATAATCCTCAGGGACTTTTGGAGATTGATGAAGGTTATTATATTGAAACGGAAAATTCAGGAAAGCCTGTTATCGGTAATGCTGAAATAAGAGGTGGTCTTATTGAACAATCAAATGTTGATTTTAAGGCTAATATATCTTTTTATCAGCAGGCAAAATTACAGCTTGATTTGGTAAATAAATTGGTTTCAACAAATAAAAGTTTATTGCAATCAGCTATGCAATTGCTTCAATAATCTTAGCGAGGATTTTTTATGGAACAGAGAAAATTTATAGGAATACAATTTGATTGCTGCGGAGTTTATGCACGAATTTACCAAAATAAAGAAGGTACTGCTTATGTCGGCAGATGTCCGAGATGCCTCAGAACAGTAAAAGTAAAAATAGGCGAGGGCGGAACAAACAATCGTTTCTTCCATGCTCAATAGACGGTTTTTATAAATTTATTTTTATCTGCCGAATATAAAAAGATTATTTTATTTTTACCATCGGTAAGGACTTTTATAGCATTATCCGTTTCTGTCATAAAGTACTCTTTTTGTGCAAGAAGTGTCATAACATAAGGATCGGGGTGGTTATAATTATTTTTGCCTACTGATATTATTGTTGTATCAGGATTTATCGCTTTTAACATTTCCTCGTTTAATGCTTCTTTTGCACCGTGATGACCGATTTTAAACAGGTTTACTTTTCTGTTTAATAATGGTTTAATTTCTTCAAAATTATTTATTTCGTTATCTCCCATTAAAATTGCATAAAAATCCTCATATTCTACGGCAAACATCAAAGATTTATCGTTTTGTGATTTAGGATTACTGCCTTTAGGTTTTATTGCCGTTAATTTAATGCTTTTATCGGGCGAAAGTTCTTCCTTGTTATTAACGACTTCAGTTTTTATGTCGTTTTCCTTTAAGTATTTTTCAAGATATTTATAAACTTTATTTTCACCTGTTTCACCATTTGTAACAATTCTTTTTACTTTTATTGTTTTTAATATATCGACAGTTCCTGCAATATGGTCGCTGTCAGGATGTGTCAATATCAATAAATCCAACGAATTTATACCGTTTACTTTGAAAAATGGAAGAATAATGCTTACTCCCGAGTTGAAGCTGTTACCGTAGTATTTGCCTGTATCAATCATTATGTTTTTATTTTCGGGAGTTTTGAGGAATAAGCAATCACCTTCACCTACTGCAAGAAAAGTAAATGTTAGTCCTTTATCGTGTGATTTTAAGGAGGTAAAACTTATTGCCAAAATAATAAGGAATAATAAGCTTATAATTAATAATTTAAATTTTTGAAAATTCGTTCTTATGAAATATATCAATAATAAAATTATTGAATAAAACAGTAATATTTCTATAATATTTGGTTTTGCAACAAATATTATGTTATTGGGAAATTTTGAAACGAATTTTGCAACAAAAATCATAAAAGTTAAAAACGGTTCGTTAATTTTATCTGACAGAAAACATATTTTGTCACCAATAATAGGAATAACAGCTAATATACTTGAAATAAAGCCAAGAAAACTTATAAATGCCATAAAAGGAACAACTGCCATATTGGCTATAACACTGTATAATGAAAAAGTTTGAAAATAATACATTTGTATAGGCATAGCAAATATTTGTGCAATAAATGGGATTATTATCCAACCTGAAATTTTTTGCGGAACAGATTTTATTTTTTCCATAATAGGAACAGAGCAATTTAATATGCCAAAAGTAACGACAAATGAAAGTAAAAATCCTATATCACAAGCAAACATCGGGTTATACAAAAGTAATACGGCACAAACAAAAAACAGAATAGCATTTTTATTTGCGGTTCTGTCAATAAGCTTGCCTATAAGAGCAAGCTCAAGCATCCAAGTCGCTCTTGTTATAGAGGGAGGAAGCCCTGTCATCATTGCATAAAATATAACAACAATACCTCCTGATATTATTGTAAAGGTGAAGGGGGCTTTTAATTTTCTGAATAAAAAATACCATAACCCGAATATAAAGCCGACATTCATGCCCGATGCTGCAAGAAGATGATATAGTCCCGAATTTATAAAGGCCTCTTTTAATTCTTTTGAAGCTTTTATTGCTTCACTTCCAAATACTACTCCTCCTAAAATTTCTAATTTTTCTTCCGAAAGATATTTTGCGTGTTTTGTTATAATTTTTTCTCTCAGAATATCTAATTTTCTTGATAATACAGTTAAATAATCATTGTCTGAGGGTAATATCTCTATATTATCGGAAGAAGCCATTGTATATATGTAATGATTTTGCAAATACTTTTTGTAATCAAATTGTCCTTGGTTTTGTACCTTTGGAGGAATTGAAATATATGCGTGTAATTTTAACTTATCTGTTTTGTAGAGTTTTTTATTAATACTTTCGTCAAGATATACAAAAGTTTTTGCTTTAAGTTTTGTTGAAACATTATTGTCAATAATTTCCTCAACTTCAAATTGAAATCTCGTTTTGTTTCCTGAATTTTTATCCGGAATTGAAATAATCTTTCCCAAAATAATTAAATCTTTATTTTCATAATTAACTAATATATCAGGATGAGGTAATCTTATAAATGTAAAAATTCCTGAAATAACAAAAGTAATAAAAATCAAAACAGCGGTTTTCTTAGTTATAAAGTTTTTAATTAAGCAAAAAATTAAAGCCAAAATAACAAGCAAGCTCGAGATGATTTCATAATTATATATAACCGAGGCTACTGCTAATATAATTATTGAGCAAAAAATAATCGTTTTTTGAGTTTTATCTAAATTTATTTCCAACGCAAAATTCTAAATAATCTATACCATTAACATAATTAGAATAGCATAAAATTTAATAATAATTAAAGAAGATTTTTGGCTCTTTTTAAATAACCTGTAAGATTTGAAGAACGGCAAAAACAACCGCATATATATTTCTTTTCAAATCTTTCGGTTAAGTTTATCAGAGCATCCATATCGGAGGAGGCTCTCATATTTTGAGAAGTATTCAAGTTTAGAAGTATGTTATTAGTTTTTTGAATAAGCTCTGAGGCATTTATTCTTGCATCGGGGGAAAGCTCATTAGCTCCATTAATATAAGTTTCTATTGCCTTTTTATAATCATTTATATAAGATATGGCAGCTCTGTGCTTATAATAAGTAGGATCTGAAGCTTGAGATTTGAATAAGTTATTTTTCATAAAGCTTCCCTTATCATCATCAAGCTGAGAATAAGCAAAGAAGGTCATTCCGCTAAAACCGTAATTTCTGACAGTTTCTATTTGATTGAGAATTTCGGTATCTTTAACATGCTTTAATGCAATACCCGGATATATTAAGCAGTTTTGACAAACAGACTGCGGAAATACATCTAAATTTGAAGCAAGGGCTTTATTGCTGACAGAATATGACATTGGAGTAATTATATCAACAGTTGAATTTTTTGCCCAAGCCTCCCAATTTTGCTGAATTGAATTAAATCTTTCAGTATAATTTTTGCAAAATACCGAGGCTGAAATTTTTACAGAAGGGCGTATCTTTTTTGCAGATTTTGAAAATTCTTCTACAAATTGATTAATATTATATTCTTTCCATTTACTCCACATGTTTAAGGATTTTATATCATTATTTAAAAACTTTTCTGCGGTGGTATTTTGAAATTGCTCAATACTGTTTGGGTTAAATCCCATTAAATTGTCGGTTTTTTGAAACGGGTATCTTATATAGTCTAACTGAATACCGTCAATATCATACTTTCTTGTAATTTCTTGTCCGAGAGAGATAAGGAATTGTTTTGCCTGTTTACAAGCGGGATCTAACCAAAATTCAGGTTGGTTTTTAGGCTGATAATTACCGTTTCCTCCTATCAATGCCCAATCAGGATGTTTTGATAATATAGGACCTTCGAAGTTTTGCGGTTTATTTATTATCGAATTATGTCTTGTGTTACCAACTGCAAATACCCATAACCAAGCATGTATTTTTATATTTCTTTTATGAGCTTCAATTACAGCCCATCTTAATGGATCATTTCCTTTTGTCAAAGGATTTTGAGCTGTTAAATTGCTTGGATAAATTGTATATCCTGCATTAAAGGTTTCAAAGTATATTGTATTTATTCCGTCAGCTTTTAATTTATCAAAATATCTTCCCATTTCCTCCTGAGTTTTTATATTGACAATAGCTCCTCTGTCAAACCAAATACCTCTGTTTTCAAAGCTTGGTCTGTTTTGTATTTTGCCTATTGAATTTAATATTTCGGTTCTTGATTTGTTTAATAAAATGTCAGCCTCATTAGTTTTGAAATTTTTAAAATTGTTTTTTGCATATATTGCATGAACTTTTGATTTTTCTAATTCTTCTTGAGCCGGTGCCAAATCATTAGTAAAATTAATTATATTATTTACATATTTTTCGGCATCTTCTCTGTTTTTTTCAATATTATTAATTTTTTCCTGAAAATTTTCTTTTTGCGCAAAATCGGAATTTATTATATTTCCTGAACCTATAAGTTCTTCTAAAAGAAAATATAAGTTTTTATTGTTAAAATTTTTATGTCCATCAACTCCCCATCGCCAAAGTATAATTCCGCCTTTACTACTCAATGTAACTGCACTTTCATGCTTTTCTAACTGTCCGAAAACGGCAAGTGCTTTAGCATTTGGGTAAAGAGTAGTTTTTGCTATTTTGGAATTTTTAGGAAGTGTATTATTTATAAGCGTTCGTTCTATCCAATATATTTCTGTTTCATTTTGCGTTATTTCAATATTTTCAATATTAACACCAAGTTTAGCCGATAAGTTTTTAAAGGTAGAAAATTCGCTTGTGGATTTTGGAACAGACAGTACTAATTTCCCTCCGTTTGCTAAATATTTTTCTATTGATGAGATGTTAATATTATTGTAACAGGTCATAAATAAAATGGGAGTTTCTGATACCTGTAAAGAATTTATATTATTTGCCGAAACAGTTGTCGGAGTGAGAGATAGACTGATATTATTCAAATTTGGCATACTGTCACATTCAAGAATACCTAACTGCGCCCCTCTGCCTATTCCCTGAAATAAAAATGTAAATAATAAAATTAAAATAACTTTTTTCATACAAGTTATTATATGCAAAAATAAAACAAAAGTTAATCGGTATATTTTATTATTCGTTTTAAAGCTTTTTTATATATCTGTTTTTTCTTATAAAAAACAGAAGTGTACAAATAAAATTTTTATTTGGGTATCTATGATAAAAAAAAGACCGTCTGGGACGGTCCGGTAAACTAACGTTATTTTCTGCTATTTTTATATAAGATTTAAAACTATTGACGGATTTTGATTAGCAGTAGAAAGTAGATTTGTTGAAATTTGCTGTAATATTTGAGCTTTTGTCAAATTTGCTGTTTCTGAAGCTATATCTGTATCCTGAATAGTGGATAATGATGAACTCATGTTTTCATATCTTACTGACAAACTGTCTAAAGTAGAGGACAATCTGTTTTGATAAGTACCTATACTTGAACGTGCAGAAGATACTTTTGTGATTGCAGAATCAACATTTGCAATAAAGGCATTGGCAGTACTTGCACTTGCTAATGCAGTAGTAATTGCAGATGAAGTAAAGTTTGCATTAAGAGCTGTTGCAGTTGCTTTTATCAAAGCACCTCCGATATTAAGCTGACTGTCTGCTCCTGAATTAGCACCTACTTGCAGCGTAATACTTGAAGAAGAACCGTTTAATAAATTAATATTGCTAAATTTACTTGCATTAGCCACTCTGTTAATTTCTTCAACACGAGCATTAACTTCTGATGTTATCATTGCTCTTTCTGAAGCAGAATATGTATCATTTGATGCTTGAAGAACCAAATCTCTGACTCTTTGTAAATTTTCATGAATTGTGCCTAAATCACCATCTGCTGTTTGAAGCAAATTGACACCATGTTGAGCATTTTCTTCAGCAATTAATGTTCCGCTTGATTGAGTTTTAAAAGTTTGGGCTATTGCTAACCCTGCAGCATCATCTGCTGCTTTGTTGATTTTGCAGCCTGTTGCCAATCTTTCGATGGAGGTATTTACAGCCGCATTAGCTTTTGCTAAATTGCGTTGTACAAGATCGGAAGTGGCGTTCGTATTGACGACTAAAGCCATAGTAAATCTCCTTATTTAAATTAACACACATCCTTGATAAAAGAATACCGAATAACCCTGAATCAGATATTCTGTTTTATCACATTATCATAATAAACCCGTTTTCTGTTTCTTGAAATTCTGCAAAAGTTTCATCTTTCATATACTAAAGTATGATAAAATTTATTTTACAAAACAAAAACCGCCTAAACAGGCGGTTTTGACTAAATACTGCTCTATTCTAAGTTCAATTTTCCGAAAACATGTTTAAAACAAATTGTGCAGCCAGAGCGAGTTTGTCTTGTTCGCTCATATTGTCGAATTGTGTTATACCACCAAACTCTTTATTAAGAATAAGAGTTGCCTTATCCACCAAACCTTCGAAGGTTAACATTGAATCTTCAATAGTTTCCGGTACTGTCAGTCCTTTTACTACTTCTGTTGAAAATTCATCAAACATTTTACTGATTAATTCGGGAACATCTTGAGCTGATTTGTTTTGTGCAGCTGAAACCATGTTAATTTGTGCCATGGAGATATTACCCATTTGATTTAAGAAATCTAAAGCTGTTTCTTGTGACACTTCTTGTTTTGGGTTTTGTGAAGTTTCTTGAACAGTTTTTTCATCCGGTTGGCTATCATTTTGAACTTTATTGTTATTTAAATTTTTTACAAAATTATTTTGGATGTTCGGATTGTAGCCATTGATAAATTCACCCATTTTATACTCCTTATGTTTTGTACTCACATGTATGTTATCGGCATTTTTAATAAAAACTTTAGGGTTTTTAAATCTTTTTTTACAAAAGTTTACATTTAAAATAAAAATTGCTTGTATAAAGCCTTTTTGCAATCAGAAAAATAATATTTTGTTGTTTTATTGAACAAAATAAGAAAAAATGTTTTAATTTATAATATAGTTTATAAGTTTGGAGAAAAAATATGGATAATCAGGAATTAAAAGTTGCATTTAGTGAAATTAATAAGAAAATAGATGAGGAAAAAGCTTCCGGTAAGGATGTAAAGGCATTATTACAAGAAAAGGCAAGATTACTAAAAGTCGGTTATGATAAAATTTCAGAATTGACAAGTGGTGAGGAATATGCTAAAAATCCGAGAAAATATTCAGAGGAGCTTTCTTTTTTAAATAATATAAAAAATATTTTGAATGAAATTAATGAGCCTGCGGATGAAATAGATAAATTAATAAACGACACTCATGCAAAAATGAGAGAAAACGGCTTAGGTTGGATTTTGGACAATTTGCCGGAGAAGAAGGCTTAGTTTTCGCATAAAGCAAGAATTTGCTCAGGCATTTTTCTCAAAAGTTTGCCTTCGGTATTCGTGAGAGTGCATGTGACTTTTGCCTCAATTACCAATATATCCGTATTCTTTTTGAAAATTCTTTGCAGAAAAGTTAATCTTATACCTTTTGCTTCTATAATAGAGGTTTCAACAATTAATTCATCATATAAAACGGCAGCATGCTTGTATTTTATATCTATATTTATAACGGGAGTCAAAATGCCCTCCTCCTCAAGTCCGTTCAGATTTTTATTATTGCTTTTTACAAGAGCACATCTCGCCTGTTCTAAATATCTGAGATAATTTCCATGCCAAACCACCTTGTAACAATCTGTATCTGCATGGAATACTTTTACTTCATATTGGTGCATAAAATCCTCTCCTTAAAATGAAAGACCGTTGTACCCAAAAGCTTATGGCTTAATGCTGCTGCGTTCCCGCCCTGACATGGTTCACCGACTTTCGCCACACCGGTCTCCCGATTTTTCAATCATTAGTATATTATCACAGAAAAATTTTTTATGCTATTATTTTTCTGTATAGCAGAGAGAGTTAAAAATGTATATTCTTAAAATAAAAAATTTTTTTAAAGAAAATTTTGATTATGTTTTGGCATTTTTTGTTCCTTTATCTGCTCTTATTTTCTCTGTTACGATAACAAAGCCGATATATATGGTGAATGATGATTTTTTGTTTCGTTCTGTTATAGAGGGAAGATATTTTGGATTTCCTTCCGAATTTATCTTTTTTATAAATTTTTTATATATGAAATTTTTAAAAATTCTTTATTTATTGAATAATAATTTGCCTTGGTATGATTTATTATTTGCATTATTTATCTTTATTTCTTTTTTGGTAATAACTTTAATAACAAATAAAATTCTGAAAAATAGATTTTTAAAATATACTAATGCTTTTATCTTATTTATATTTTCGTTTGTTTTATTTACGACCTTCCAATTTACCTTGGTGTCCGAAATCTTGGCAATAAGTGTTGCCTCAGTTGCTGGATACATTCTTTTCGGAGAGAAAGTATCAACAAAGGCTGTAATTTTTGCTTCATTTTATATAATTTTGTTTTCTGTTATTTCTTCTCTTATAAGAGTGGATGCTTTACCCTTGATTTTATTAGCGGGAATTCTTTTTTTTATATTTTTGATAGATAAATTTAATTTTTCTAAAAAGAAAATATTTATCTTATTTTTGTTGTGTTTAACTTTTTTTATAAACAGAAAATTAAATGATTATAATATTGCCGTACATGATAGAGAATTATTGAATTTTGCCGAATATAACCAAAAACTGAATTTTTTTAATGAGAATACTGTTTACAGACAAAGTAACGTGAAACTTGACAGAATTATAAAAAAAATTTCTCCTGAATTAAAAAAGAGTAATTTTACCGAGAATGATTTTAGGCTTCTGCTTAAATGGTATTCAACAGGTGATAATATTTATGGCGGTGAAAATTTAAAGTATTTATATAAAAATATTTCTTCGGAAATTTCAATTAAGAGGGATATTAATTATGTTATAAAAAGTTTTCCTAATAAATTTTCCGTATATTTTTTTAACAGACATTTTATTTTATTACAGTTACTTATAATTTTTATTTTGGCAGTCTCCGTATTTAAAAAAGATTATTTATACAGACTTCTTGCGATACACTTTGTCTTTATCTGTTTTTTGGCATTTTTGGATATTTATTTAAAAATGCTTCCTTTTAGAGTATATTTTCCTCTTTTGGTATTTGAATATATGGTTATGATATTTTCTGCTGCGTATTATAAGCAATATTTCTCAGAAATTAAAAATTTAAAAATAATAAATGCTGTTTTAATAGTTATTTCTCTTGCTGCATTAGGTTATTTTGGGTTTATCAAAAGGATTTATTATAATAATAATTTATATAAAAGTTATTATGCAATAAAGAATTTTAATTTTAATAATTACAAATATGTTTTTGTGGAGCCAATGTTAGCTTGGTGTATGCTTTCTCCTTATGATATGAATTATACGAATATGGATAATAAAATATTATATAATTGGAATGTTTATACAAGGTATTACGATTATAAAATGCGTAAGCTTAATATGGAAAGAAATCTGTATTCGAATTTATTAAAAGAGGAGGTTTATCTTTTAGGTCTTAATAATGTCAGTCCTGTCAGAGAAATTGAACAATCTTTAAGAGAACATCAGGGTATTGATACAAGAGCCGTTAAAGTTGATACTGTATTAGCCGATAAGATTTATTTGTATAAATTTATACCTAAAGAAAATTTGAAGTTAAATAAAAACTAAACAAGTTCTTCTAAAATTTTATACAGTTCTGTATTTATTGCCGTTTTGCACGAAAAAGGTATTACTTTAGTTTGCAGAGTTTGTTCTATGTTATTTATTGTTTTTTTATAATCACTTTTTTTTATATAATCCATTTTGGTAAGAATAATATAAGTTTTTATTGAATGATAATCAAGCCATTCCTTCATAATTAAATCATTTTTTTGTACCTCATGTCTGGCATCGATAAATTGAAATACAAATTTTAAGTTTTCTCTGTTCAAAAGATAATTTTCAAATTCTTTTCTCCAATTTTCCTGCTCGGTTTTGGATATTTTGGCATAGCCGTAGCCTGGAAAATCAACGATATAAAATTCATCATTAATATTAAAATAATTCATTAATCTGGTTTTGCCCGGAGTATTGCTTGTTTTTGCAAGGGCTTTTCTGTTTGTAAGATGATTAATGAAGGAGGATTTTCCTACATTTGAGCGGCCTAAAAGAGCAACTTCATTCAAGGTTGTTTTCGGACATTCTTTTAATTTACTTGCACTTTTTATAAATTCAGCTTTTTTTACCTGCATATTGTTTCTTCTCTATCATTAAGCTTTGTCTTTTTTGTTCGCATCTTCTTTGTGCGCACATTAACAGATTATACATTTTTGGTCTGTTAATTACGTTTATATTTATTTCTTTATCATTTGAATTTGTATTCATGCCTTTTAATTCTTTGTCTTCTGTATTTATCAAAATAACATTGACAATTCTGTCCTTAAAAAACTTTACGGCTTCTCGGTTAAATATATCAAAACTTTTGAGAACTTTTAATAAATTCATTATTTACCTTCAATCGGGGTTAACAAAATATTAAAATTGAGATTTTCATCAAAATCGATTGCAACAATAGCATTTTTGTACTTATCAGAATGTATAAATTTTGATGCTTTGGAATATTTAAAATCTAAGAATACGTTAACATCATTATGAGAAACAAAACTTTCTATTTTATTTTCGGAAGTATATTCCTCTATAATATTTTGAAACCCAAGCAAAAATAAATTTGCCTTTGTTGTGTAATGAAGTTCTTTCGGATAATTTTTATAACTGAGGACATTTATTGTTCCTCTGTTTATTTCTCTTTCCGATAATTTCAGAGTATTTGAAGGCAGAGGAAGAAACATTGCTAATTTTTTTATTTGAGAAGTAAAATCTTTTTTTGTTTCTAAAACAACAAGAGGCTCTAAGCCCTCTTTAGATTGAAAAATATAGAAAAAGGCATTTCCTTTTAAGTAGTCAACAAATTCATCCTTCAAATTCAGGTTAAAATCTTCTTCTATTGCATTTAAGGTATCCGAATAATTATTTTTTAAATTTTTATTTAAGAAAACGAATATATTGGCAAGCTTATCAAAATTCTTTATCCCGACAAAAAATGCGAGATTATCTTTGTTAAGATAGTTAACAGTCATTGTTTTAGGGCTGAATAAGTCAAATATTTTATTTAAAACGGCGGCTCCGAATATATTGTTTTCTTTATATGTAAAGAAGCCTGATATTTTAACGGTATCATCATTTTTAATACTGAAGGCGCAACTTGAGAATAATTTATTAAATATTGAGGTATAGCTGTTATCTATTGAATTGTCAAAATAAAAAGGATTTTGAATAATTACTGTTTCATCTCTGTCATCAGGCAATTTTTTTATGGCATTTTTGACGTTTTTATTTTCAAAAAATCCGTATTGCTTTGCATCAATTCTTTTAACCAAATCGTATAAAATTGCTTCACTATCGGATATAAAAATATAATCATCCTGTTTTAAAATGTAAGACCCATATATATTTTGGGGAATATCAATATCTTCATCCGATTTTGCAATTATCAGGTAGTTAGGAGTACCTCTTTCCGGATAGATTTTTCCGAAGCTGAGAGAAGTTGCATTTTTTAAAAATTTGAATTTTTTTATATCTTTGAAATCGCTTGGATTATTAAAATCTTGATAATACAGAGTATTTTCGGGATAAAATTTTACAAATCGGGAAGCCTTCAGTAATTCGGAATATTGATTATTAATTTTGACAGTAAGAAATACAAACAGAAAAATAACAAGAAATGTAATACTCAAACTTATATAGGCAAAATTATCACCGTTGGTTTGTTTATTGGCAAAATCATATATTGCATTTTTTATATCGTTATTTTTCACTAAAGGTACTCCCATATATATGATAGCATAAATCAGTTAATATAGTAAATTATAAATTGGTATTTATATTTTGATTACATTTATGGTAGAATAAAATTATAAAAGTGGAGTGTATATGAAATTAGCCGTATTTGATTTTGATTCTACATTAATGCAAGGTGAAACCCTCGAGTTTTTGGCACAAACTGAGGAGTTGAAGCAGGAAATGAAAAGTGTTACCGATTTGGCAATGAATGGAAAACTTGATTTTTTTGAAAGCTTAACAAACAGAGTTGCGAAATTAAATGGTATGAATGTAAATACCGTAAATGAAATTTGTGCTAATCTTCCGTATAATAAGGGTGCAAAAGAGCTTATTGCCGCGCTTAAAGAAAAAAATGTTAAAGTGGTATGCTTTAGCGGAGGGTTTATGAATGCGCTTGTACCGGCAAAAATAAATTTAGGATTTGATGTATTTTTTTGTAATATTTTGCATGAAAAAGGGGGCATTTTAACCGGTAAAGTCGGCGGTGAGATGATGTTTAATAACTCTAAGGGGAATATGCTTGCAAAATTGCAGCTGCTTCTTGATGTAAAAAAAGAGGATACAATGGTAGTTGGTGATGGTGCAAATGACTTATCCATGTTTAAATATGCAGAAAAAAAAGTTGCTTTTTGCGGAAAAGAAATATTAAGGCAAAATGCAAATATAATTATAGATGTCCCTGATTTACTTGAAATAGAAAAATATATTTAATCAGTTTTTTCTTTTAAAGAAACGGCGAATTTTGATTTGTAATTTTTGTATTTATTCATATATTCTTCATCTTCGTCTTTGTTTCTGTGGTTGTATTGGTGTTTTGCTATTGTTGTGTCTTTAAGTTGAATTATAGAGATAGCTACATTTCCGCAGTGTGCGGCAATTCTTCTGAAATCAGCCAATAATTCCGAAAACATGAAGCTCGTTTCAGTAGCACATTCTCCGTCTTTCAAACGTTGAATATGCGAATTTTTAACTTTTCTTATGATTTTTTTAATAACCACCTCCAACGGCTCTACTTCTCTTGCAAGTCTTGTACTTTCGGTTCTGTATGCTTCAAAAGTGAGATTTAGTATTTCCAAGACTGCATTAATAATAACGGATAATTCTTCTTGTCCCGTCTGTGAAATTTTCTTTTCCTGTTCGTTTAATTTTCTTGCTATTTTTAATATATGAGAAGTGTGGTCGCCTATTCTTTCATAATCTCCAATAACTAGCAGTAATTGGGAAATTTTATTATTATCCTCCTCTGTTAATTGTTTTCCTGAAATTTTTAATAAGAAGGAATTAAGTTTATCTTCATAACTGTCGATTTCGGATTCGTTATCCTTAATTTGTTGTGCTTTTTTTTGGTGGTAGCTTTTAAGCATTTTTGTCGCATTAATGTAATTAAATTCAACTTTTTCGGCCATTCTTATTGTGTGTTTATAGCATTCCGATATAGCAAAAGACGGAACCAATAGAAGTCTTTCATCAAGAAATACAGTTTTTGCTTCATCGTTATTTTTACCTGGGATTGCCCAAATGGCTGCCTTCTCAAGAGCTTTGAAGAACGGAAAAGCCAGAAGGGCGGTTAAAACATTATATCCTGTATGTACAACAGCGACACCAAAGGGTGAACTGTCTGCAGATAAAATTGATAATTTAAAGAAGTAACTGATAATCAGAAAGATAGGGAAAAATATTCCGACACTAAAGATATTATAAATAATATGAACAGCGGCAACACGTCTTGCGTTTGTATTTACACCTATTGCCGATAAAAATGCCGATATACATGTTCCTAAATTCTGCCCTAATATAATAGGTATTGCTATTCCGTAAGACACCCCTCCGACCATCGTTAGGGCCTGTAAAATACCGATTGAGGCGGATGAGCTTTGAATAATCATTGTTACAAGAAAACCTACAATAAGTCCGAGGCAGGGGTTTTTGAAGGCTATCAGAATATTCCTGAATTCCGGCATGTCTGCTAACGGTGCCATTGCACCTGCCATAACCATCATACCGAACATCAGAATTGCAAAGCCCATAAATACTGTTCCTATATTTTTTCTGCGGTTATTTTTAGATGCCATAATCAGCCATACACCTAGTAATGCCAATAACGGAGAAAATGTTTCAGGCTTAAGAAGTTTTAGTATGAGAACGGTATTTCCCTGAATTCCTGTTAAACTTAATATCCATGCCGTAATGGTTGTTCCTAAATTAGCACCGATTATAACGCTGACAGTTTGTGATAGGTCCATTATTCCTGAATTTACCAAGCCGACCAGCATAACTGTTACTGCGGATGAAGACTGAATAAGAGCGGTAATACCTGCACCTAAAGCAAAACTTTTAAAAGGATTAGAGGTCATCTTTTTTAAAATTTGCTCTAATTTTCCTCCGGCAATTTTTTCGAGTCCGTCTGACATTGTCGAAATCCCGTATAGGAAAAAAGCCAATCCTCCGCAAAGTGTAAATATTGAAAATATATCCATAAAATTCCTTCCAACCTTAAATTTTAAAAGTATAAGTATAATAACCTACACACGCTGAAGTATATCATGAGCGAAAAGTTTTGTACATAATGATAATTACAATTTTTGCCTTGCCTTTTAAAAATTTTTTATTAAAAACATTAAAAAGAAAGGAGAAGCATGCTAAAATTAATCAGGTATCCTCCAAGG
>JAEEGL015088367.1_pt1 | contig 18047 bp, 15 predicted proteins | sample 9134231 | NCBI WGS metagenome assembly JAEEGL01 (sample SAMN16246548, study PRJNA631951) | gut metagenome | biome: gut microbiome; feature: rumen; material: fiber-attached | host: Bos | place: Iran: Karaj | collected 2018-10 | reverse complement strand
TTTTGTCACTTCGTTCCAAAAGTCATGTAAATAGGCCAATTGAGAACACCTTCGGTGTTGGGCCTATTTACCTACCGATTCACTTTCTTACGAAATCCGCAGTAAATGCGGATTTCTGATTCAAAGTTGCGAAAACATATATTTATCTTTATCTATCTTTTTTATCTTTATCTATCTTTATCTATCTTTATTTATCTTTTCGCTCCGTCGTAAGATCAACTCTTGGAATCGAAGCTATTAGCTTTCTGGTATAGATATTCTTGGGCTTTGTGAAAATATCGTTTACGCTTCCGCTTTCTACGACTACGCCCTTTTGCATTACAAGAACTCTTGAACAGATCTGCCTTACAAGACTCAGATCATGGGATATGAAAATAATTGATGTGCCTTCTTCCTTATTGATGCTCTTAAGAAGGTCTACTATCTGGGCCTGAACTGTTACGTCAAGAGCTGTTGTTGGTTCATCGGCAATAAGGATCTTGGGATGACCGATCATGGCTGCAGCAATCATAACACGCTGTCTCATACCACCAGAAAGTTCATGAGGATACATCTCATATACTCTCTCAGGCTCATGAAGACCGACTTTGCCAAGCATACTTATGGCTCTTAATCTTCTTTCCTTCTTGTCTATCTCAGGATGGTGTATCCTAAGACTTTCTTCAGTCTGCCAGCCGATCTTTTTAACAGGATTAAGTGAAGTCATAGGCTCCTGGAATATCATTGATATCTCATCGCCTTGGAAAGTCCTTAACTTGCGACGGTTACAGGTAAGAAGGTCTTCGCCTTCAAACATGATACGTCCGCTTTTGTACATATCGTGCCTGCTAAGAAGTCCTGCTATGGCAAGTGCGCTTAAACTCTTACCAGATCCTGACTCGCCAACGATTCCGACTATCTCGCCTTTGGACAGCTCAAGGTCGAAATCCTCAACAGCAGTCTGAGGCTGCTTATGATCATGAAATTCTATATGAAGATCGTTTACCGATAAAATAACTTCGAATTTATCACTACTCATAGTATTCTCCAGACAGGCGCTTGTTTATCCTGCCTTATTCCTTTTTTACATTCTCAGGCTTTTTTCCTAAGACCTTCTCCCAAAAACGAAAAGCCGAGCACCATCCAGACGATAGCAAATCCGGGCCCCAGTACACAGATAGGGTTCTTAAGCATAAACTGCTGGGCGCTTGAAAGCATATTGCCAAGGCTGTCGTATGGAGGCTGAGATCCTATACCAAGGTAGGAAAGGCCTGCCTCTGCAAGAACGGCATTATTAAAACCGATCAAAACCGATGACCATAATACGCCTGTAATATTGGGCATGATGTGCTTGAAGATGATCCTGAATTCAGATGCTCCCTGGATCCTTGCATTCTCTACATAGTCCATGTTCCTGCATCTAAGTACTTCTGATCTCACGATCCTGGCAAAACTTGGGATAAAGGCTATACCAAGAGCGACCATGACTACCACATTGCCTGAATCAAACAAGCTAACGATAACAAGCGCAAGAAGTATTGAAGGGAAAGCCAGCATCGCATCTACGATACGCATGAATACTTCATCAAGGAAGCCTCCAAAATATCCTGTTATAGCGCCAAGTATCGTACCAAGTCCTGCTCCTATGATCATGGTTCCAGTTGCAATAACAAGAGTAACCCTGCTACCATACATGACACGGCTGAAAATATCTCTGCCCTTATTATCTGTACCAAGTATGTGGCGAAAAGAAATACCCTGAAGCTTTTCAGCGGCATTCATCTTAGTTGGATCATATGGCGTCCAAAAAATGCCAACCACAACTATAAGGAGCATTATGCCAGTAAGAATAAGGCCCCATAAAAGAAATGAATTTATTTTTTTGTCTTTTAATCTCTTAATCATTGATAGCTTCAATTCTAGGATCCACCAGTCTGTAAATAATATCTACTAAAAGGTTAACCACCATAACAAGGATTGCGATTCCCATGATGATTGCTTCAACAACAGGATAGTCTCTGTTATTGATGGAGCTAAGGAGCATACGCCCTATTCCGGGTATATTAAATACCTGCTCGATAACGATCGATCCGCTGACCATGTCGGCCAGTGCCATTCCCATGAATGTGATAACAGGGATCATGGCATTCTTAAGTACGTGCCTGTACAGAACGCCTCTTGTGGTATTACCTCTACTGTAAGCTGTTCTTGTATAATCCTTGGATATCTCTTCTATTACGCTTCCTCTAAGGAGCTTAACGCACATAGTTATCTTAGGAAGTGCTATAGCAATAGCCGGGAATACAAGGTATCCGATAAAGCCCCAGAAATCAGATCTGTAGGATATAAATCCGCCCGGGATGAACAGATGAAGCGAAAGTCCAAACACAAGTGTGATGATGATACCTGAAAAGAAAGGAGGTATTGCCATTATTACCTGATCAAGGACTACAACTACCTTGTCTATAGCTCCGCCTTCATGTCTTGCTGTAAATATTCCAAGAGGAATAGATATAACAAACATAAGTAAAAAAGCCATAACAGCCAGCCATATTGTTATCGGGATCTTATCAAGAATAAGCGCTGAAACGCTGCCATATGAATAAGACTCTCCCAGATCTCCATGCATAAATCCCCAGATCCATCTCAGATAGCGTACATATATCGGGTCATTTAATCCCATCTCTTGTCGCAGTTTCTGAAGCTGTGCCTCTGAAGCCTCCGTTCCAAGGATCCTTGTAGCAGGATCTCCAGGTATTAAGTTAAATGCAAGAAACACCAGAATAGATACAACGATAAGCGTAAGTATCATCATTCCGGCTTTCTTTAAAATATACTTCAACGTTGTGTCCTCCCCGGACTAGAAATAAGGGCCCGACTTCCAAAAAGTCAGACCCTTTTACATGTCAGCTTTTTCAGATCATTCCGCAAGTCTTATCTTGGCAATATCCTGTACGTAAAGCGGATAGAAAGTATAACCTGTATACTTACTGTTCAGTGCAACGAAACATGGAAGATCCTGAATATATACAGCAGCTGCTGTCTGAGAAAGAATCTTCTCGCACTCTTTATAATACCTGATCTGCTCAGCTTCATCTACTGTAGCCTGTGCTGCAGCAAAAGCTTTGTCATAGTCAGCATTGGAATAATTGAACATATTGTTCTTAGCATCTGAAGTATAACGGTATAACAAAGCAGAAGCGTTAAGTGTTGAAGCATCAAATCCAAGGATCGTAGCCTCATATACCTTGTTATTATATACCTCATCAAGCCATGTATTCCAATCGATCTTCTGAATTACTGCTGTTACGCCGATAGCTTCGAGCTGCTCAGCAATAACTTCTGCTGTATCGATGTGCTGTGTATAGTTTGAAGGAACTTTGATAGTAAAAGTAAATCCGTCAGCATAACCAGCCTGAGCAAGAAGCTCTTTAGCTTTTTCTACATCCTGATTATAAGTGTCGTTAAGTGACTCGTCAAAATATTTATCAAATGAAGGGAACATAGCTGAACCAATCTCAACTCCTGCACCGCCTGATACGAAATCCATTATCTCCTGAGGATCGATCGCATAGCAAAGTGCCTGACGTACAAGCTCATTGTCAAAAGGCTCAACTGCGTTATTAACATAAAGTGCCTGAACAAGGTTCATTCCACCTTCATAGATCTGGAAAGACTCAGAAAGCTGCTCAGCCTGATCGCTTGTGATACGAGCGTACATATCAATTGATCCGCCTTCAAGATCAGTTACGATGCTGTCCGGATTAGCCTCAACCTTGAATACTACATTCTGGATGTGGGCAGCATTCTCTTTGTCCCAGTAATCATCAAACTTCTCAACTACAAGGTTTTCAAGAGCTGTGCGTGATACGAACTTGTAAGGACCTGTTCCGATAGGATTAGTCTCAGGATCCTTAATGTCCTTAGGCATGATAGCTACTGTACAATAGCTAAGGAACTCTGTATTAGGCTTACTAAGAGATATCTTTACATGGCTGTCATCAACCTTCTCTATAGCACTAACATCATCAAAGATTGAAGCTCCAGTATCTTTAAAGCGCTGAAGAGATGCAACTACGTCATCAGCTGTAACTACCTCATTGTTATGGAAATGTACATTCTCACGGATTGTGAACGTATATTCAGTAGCATCATCAGATATTTCATATGAAGATGCAATTGCAGGATTCATATTACCTTTTTCATCAGGCTTTACAAGTCCTTCAAAAATATTGAAGAGAACCTCTCTCGTTCCTGCGGCCTGTGCGATGTGAGGATCAAGACTGTCGAGATCCTGCGGAATACCAACTGTAAATACTTCTCCTGATTTCTTGCCACAACCTGTCAGCATTGTTGCAGCTGCCATTGTCAGGGCACATATAGCTGCAAGTCCTCTTCTTGCAACCTTTCCTGACCAAACATTCTTTTTCATAATATTCTCCTTTTAGAAATAACAATATTTCTTATAATAATTTTGAATTTTATTCAAAACTATCTTACCAGGTAAATCTGAACACAAACGATCAGGAATCCTTACCGGATCCTTCAACCTCTTTGTTCATTACATCTTTGAGTTCATCCATGAATGTATTGATATCCTTGAATTCGCGATATACAGATGCAAATCTTACATATGCTACAGGCTCAAGATCTTTCATCTTGTTCATTACAAGCTCACCTATCTCACGGCTTGCGATCTCTCGCTTCTCCATATTGAAGATCTCTGCTTCAACACTGTCAACAAGCTTAGTGATCTGTTCTGCACTGACAGGTCTTTTGTGACAGGCTCTTAAAATACCTGCTTCAATCTTGGATCTGTCATATGGCTCACGATTATTATCTTTCTTTATGATTATGATTGGAATAGTCTCAACTTTTTCATAGGTCGTAAAACGCTTACCGCAGGAGTCACAAATACGTCTTCGTCTTATTGATGTATTATCATCTGCCGGACGAGAATCAATTACTCTTGTTTCGTCTTTACCACAAAACGGGCATTTCATAGCGGTGTCCTCCCTTTGATGCATTAGTTTTTAAAAAACGCTTCAGATGCAGGCACCTGAAGCGTTTAAATTTCTTACGCAGTCAGCGGCTTTGCGCTTCCTGCAACATCTGTACAGTAGAATGTATTTACTTTTTCTGTAAAAACTCAGGAATCTTAAGAGACTTAGGCTCTACAGTAGATCTTACGCTGCTATCGCTGCGGAAGAATGATCTTGTAGTAGTCTGTGGCTCAGCTTCAACAGCAGTCTCTGCTGTTGCAACCGGTGTTGTCTGCGCTGGTGCAGTCTGAACCGGCTGTGTCATTGTCTGAGGATTTACAAATGGTCTTGGCTGCGGTATAGATGTTGTCGGAACAACAGGTCTAATAAATGGCTGTGAAGGCTGTGGTCTAGGACCTGCACTTACGCCTGCCATCTGTGACGCACCCTGATTTACAGGCTGTCTTGCAGGAGCAGCAGCCGTATTCTTAGCTATGTTCATAGCATTTGCACGATCTTCGATTCCAGTAGCGATAACTGTAATGTTACATGTATCAGACTGTGACTGATCATATACAGCACCAAAGATGATATTGGCTCTCTCGCCGGCAAGTTCCTGTACATAGCTTGCAGCATCAGATGCATCAGCAAGACCGATATCACCGGATACATTGATGATTACATCAGAAGCACCGGAAATAGTTGTATCAAGAAGAGGACTTTCAACAGCAAGCTTAACTGCATCAGCAGCCTTGTGGTCTCCTGTTCCTGTTCCGATACCGATATGTGCGATTCCCTTCCCCTTCATTGCTGTCTGTACGTCAGCAAAGTCAAGGTTAATAAGACCAGGTACATTAATAAGATCGGTAATACCCTGAACTGCCTGCTGAAGGACTTCATCAGCCTTCTTAAGAGCATCGGGCATAGATGTACGACGGTCTACGATCTGCAATAATTTATCATTAGGGATAACGATAAGAGTATCTACGTTATTCTTGAGATTTTCGATTCCCATGAGGGCATTCTGCATTCTGGTACGTGCTTCAAAGCTAAAAGGCTTTGTAACAATACCAACAGTGAGAATTCCCATATCCTTAGCGGCCTTGGCAACTATCGGAGCAGCACCTGTTCCGGTTCCGCCTCCCATACCGCATGTAACGAAGACCATATCAGCACCCTTAAGTGCACTGTTGATGTCTTCTACGCTTTCTTCTGCAGCTTTCTCTCCAACTTCAGGTTTAGCACCAGCTCCTAATCCCTTAGTGAGCTTCTCTCCGATCTGCAGAAGTTTTGGTGCCTTACATAATTGAAGAGCCTGCTTATCTGTATTCATGCCGATAAACTCGACACCGGTCACGTTCTCGTCAACCATTCTATTAACAGCATTGTTGCCTGCACCACCAACTCCAACTACGATGATTTTGCACGCAGCTTCAGCCTCATTCGACTTGATTTCCAGCAAAACAACTCCTCCTTCACGTCCAGTTTTAAAACCCTACCATTTATATATCATACGATTTTTTTGGGTTTTTAGCAACTGTCATTTTTAATAATATCAGCTAATTTGGCTTGAATTTATGACGCTTCTTCAAATCTGACCGATTCAGTATTTTCATCATAGTCTTCAAGATGAAGCGTTCCCTTTTTACCTTCCAGAGATGGAAGTATATATGGTAATTGTATCACTTTTTCGTCAATATTTTTCTTAGAACCTATTGCAACTTCAATATTGTCAAAATAAAGATACACATTATACCCTTTATCAAAATACATTTGGTCTGCCGACAGACTATATTTGGACAATAGCTGCGTCAGATCGAGTATCTCAGAGAATACACTCTTGTCTTCAACAGGAAGTGCCTCATACAAAACGACGCTGTCAAACTTAAGCCCCTTAACAACAGGGACTCCTTCCAAAAGTTCGGACGATCCTTCAACAATTATTCCTTCTCTGTCAAAATACATGTAGTTCTCAAGATAACTAATACATCCTGCCAACGCTTTCTCATATACACGGATATCGATAGTGTCAGCAGACTTTATATCCACTGTTATCTTTTCTATAAAAGGTATATTAACGATAGACTTGTTATGGTATTTGAAACTCAGATACAGGGAGTTATGTGCAAACATACCGTTCATTACCATATCCTGAATCTCTTCATCAGTATAGTATGTATTGCCGACTACATTTGCAGTCTTAACTCTGTAATGAGACCTTACGTACTGAATTCCCCCTATTCCCAACAAAACTATCAATCCTATAGTAAACACAAGGATCAGTATGCTCTTGTGAAGTCTTAGCATCTCAAGAGGTGAGAGCCTTGGCTTTTTAGGCTTTCTGAATGCAGGCTCAATTATTTTCCTGTTTCTCTTCACAGGAGAAACAGCACTTCCTTTTTGTGGTCTTCCCGATGAAGATCTTACTGATGAAGGCCTTCCTGATGAAGGCTTTACTGATGAAGGCCTTCCTGATGAACTTCTTACTGATGAAGGCCTTCCTGATGAACTTTTTACCGATGAAGATCTTCCTGACGAAGTTCCCCCTGATGAAGCTCTTACTGCCTGGCTCCGACCTGCAGCATATGCTCCCTGAGGGTGTCTTCTCTTTTTCTTTGTCATATTACTCATACTCGGCAGAAGATATCCTTGATACATTTAGTGCTATTCCAATCTCTACCAGCTGCATAACCACCGCGGAGCCGCCAAAACTGATAAATGGCAGTGTGATACCTGTATTAGGAATAGTATTGGTAACAACGGCAATATTAAGGATAACCTGAATGGATACATGCGCCAGAACGCCGATCACAAGAAGTGCTCCAAACATATCCGTTGTAGAATCAGCAACAAGTTTAAGTCTCCATATAAGGAGCATGAACATGATCATGATAGCGATGGCTCCAAACAGTCCAAGCTCTTCGCATATGATAGAAAAGATCATATCGTTCTGAGCTTCAGGCAAGAAGCCAAGCTTTTGCATACTCTCTCCAAGTCCTTTACCAAAAAGTCCGCCTGATCCAATGGCGTACAGAGCCTGAATGGTCTGGTGACCTTTTCCGCTTGCATACTGCTCTGGATGAAGCCAGGCCAGAATACGCATGAATCTGAAGTTCATGCTGTCTGTTGATGATGATACTGCATAGGATATAGCAAGCGCCGCAATGCCTGCTGTTCCAGCTCCAAGAACTATAAATCTTCTATAGTCGGGACAGGATACAAACAGCATCGCTACTGCTATACATACAATAATAAGTGCAGAACTAAGGTTTCTTGTTAGTGAATAAACCAGAAAAGCAGGAACAACTGACATTCCAAGAGTTATCCAGAATCCTCTCCTTGTGGAAACCTGCTTACCAAGCTGCGAGACGAATCCCGCAAGGAATATTATCATCAGAAGCTTGCTGACCTCTGCCGGCTGAACAGATACGCCGAAGATCCTGACCCATCTGGTCGCACCGTTTGCAGAGTAAGCAAGCGAAGTCTTTACAAGAAAGGGTGCAGCACATGCCCCCGCATACGCAACGATCGTAAAACGTTTATATATCTTATAGTTAGGCCAGAAAGATATAAACAACATTACGGCAAGTCCAAATGCCGTAGATCCGGCCTGTCTGTTAAAAAAGTACCATGCATTTCCGTACTTAAGATTTGCTTCATAGGAACTCGTAGACAGAAGCATAATAAGTCCGAATACAAGTAGGAACAGCACTATAAAAATGAGACCATAATTGACATAATAGGTCTTTTTAAATCTTGCTCTTACTCTTTCTTGCGCATCTGTCATAAGTAGTCCCCCTCCATAGGTAATAAACAGCAACTTCCTAATTAATTCTAAAAATCACATTTCACTACAATAAGTATTATCAAAGCGAATTGACGTAATTCTTGAACATCTTGCCCCTAACTTCATAACTCGGGAACATATCCCAGCTTGCACATGCAGGTGAAAGAAGTACTGCATCTCCCGGCTCAGCATTTTCTGTGCAATATTTCAAAGCTCCTTCAAAAGATTCTTCGTGATGGATAGCTGTAAAACCATGCTTTCTTGCACAAGCATCGATCTTATCAGCAGTTGCACCGATAAGTACCAGTTCCTTGACCTTACCGTCAAAAGCCTCTATCCACTCATCATATTCACTACCCTTATCATATCCGCCGCCAATAAGGAATGTAGGCTTACTCATAGCCTTGATTCCCTGAATAGCCGCATCAGGGTTGGTTCCCTTTGAATCGTTATAATAATCAACTCCGTTCTTGGTTCCGGAGAACTCTATTCTGTGTTCTACAGCCTTAAAATCATGAATTACTCTAAGGATCGTAGCCATAGGCACTTTCATTGCCATAGCCATGGCGATCGCTGCCATAACATTTTCTACATTGCAAAGTCCCACGAGGTTCATATCATGAATGTTCATGATACGTACAGGCTCTGAATCTCCTGCAAGATATATCTCTTCACCATCAAGGTAGAAGCCCTTTTCAAGCTTTTCATGGGATGAGAAAAAAACTACTTTAGAAGGACAGTTCTTTGCAAACTCTCTTGTATACTCATTGTCATAGTTAAGTACACAGGTATCTTCTGATGTACCGTTAACTGTAACGTTCTCCTTACACCTTGCATAGTTCTCCATTGTATGGTGTCTGTTAAGGTGATCAGGTGTGATATTAAGTATAGCTGATACATTAGCATGGAAATTCTCAACAGCTTCAAGCTGGAAAGAACTGATCTCAGCTACTGTTACGCTATCATCGGTCATCTTCTGAGCTTCAAGGGCATATGAATGTCCGATGTTACCTACAACATAGACATCTTTGAAATATGCCTTCATTATCTCGCCTACAAGTGTTGTAGTTGTAGTCTTGCCGTTTGTACCTGTGATGGCGATGAGTTTACCTTTTGCAAAGTTGTAAGCAAGCTCGATCTCACTCCATACAGGAATATTTCTGTCTGTAAAAGACTTGATAGTATCTGTATCAAGCGGTACTGCAGGACTTGGTACTACAAGCACTATCTCTTTTGCCAGATCTTCAGGAAGCTTTCCAATAACTACTTTAACGTTATCTGCGTCATGCTCAAGCTTAGCTTTAACATCAGCTTCGTTTGTTTTTTCATTTTCATCAAGAAGAATCGGCCATGCTCCTGCATTACACAGAAGGTGTGCTGAACCGATACCGGATAAGCCCGTTCCTATAACGAGTACTTTTTTATCCTTTAAATCCATTTATAGATCCTCCATAAAAACTAAAATATCCAAATATGATCAATTTTCTTAAGATCTTTCTTTTAGAAAAGCCAGGTGCTTTGGATCACCATTTAATAGCCATAAGGCCAATAAGCGCTGCAATAATAGTTACTGTAGTAAATACGTTAACTACCTTGGTCTCAGACCAGCCGCCTTTTTCGTAGTGGTGATGGATAGGGGCCATTCTGAAGATTCTTTTGCCATGAGTAAGTTTGAAATAACCTACCTGAAGCACAACTGAGATAACTTCTACTGCGTAGATGATTCCAACGATCGGGATCCAGAGTGTAAGGCCTGTAAGGTAGCTTATTGCTACTACGTAGCCGCCGATTGCAAGTGAGCCGCCATCTCCCATGTAAACCTTGCCGGGATATACATTGTAATAAAGGTATCCAAGAAGGCCGCCAAGCAGTGCTGCGCTAACAGGTGATAACTCGCAGTTTGTCAGCATTGCTACGATGATAAAAAATGTTGCAACTGCTGCTGTAACTGATCCGCAAAGGCCGTCAACACCGTCTGTAAAATTGGTTCCGTTAGTTGTAGCAAGGGCTACAAGGAAAAGGAACGGGATGTTGAAAAGTCCAAGGTTTATCTCTTTACCCACAATCGGGATGTACATATTGTAAAAGTCCGGAATAAAGGCATTTACAAAAAATACGAACACGACCATTACGATAAACTGCAAAAGGAGCTTCTGCCATACGCGAAGGCCGAGGTTTCTGTGCATAACGACTTTGATGTAATCATCTATAAAGCCCACGATATAAAAGCCAAAGGTCAGGATCAGAACTGCCCACAGCTTAGGAGTCTTGATCGCATATGGAATAGTTACGATGAGCATGGGAAGAAGGAAAATGATTCCTCCCATAAGGGGTGTTCCTGCTTTTTTCTTATGAGATTCAAGGCCTTCTTCTCTTTCTGAGTCCTTGATTCCAAGGCTCTTAAGGATCGGAATGATGATCTTACCTGCGATCAGGGCCAGGATCCAGGCGCAAAGCACAGGTCCTACAAGGTATTTGAACAAAATTTCATTAGTCATAATTAGCATCTCCCAAAACTATTAACGAACTTATCGAACGCCGTATATAAGCGCAGCTTTGATCTTACAAATCTCAAAGCATGCTACTTTTACGGTCCGTCGCCTTCTGCCGGCTCATTAGCAGTTGTATCAGGAAGAGATGACTCTCCGCCTCCAACTGTATTACCGGTTTCAGGGTCGATCAATTCGCCTGTATTCGGGTCAATATAATACCCCGTCTCAGGGTCAACGTCAAATGTCTCCCAGATCCTTGTGCTTCCTTCTGAAGCCGCATCATCGCTTCCTTCTTCAGAGTTTCCATCACCTGAAGTTCCATCTTCAGTCGTGCCGTCTTCCATAGGCACTCCTTCAGAACCTATCTGAGATTCATCAAGTTCATCCACATTTGAATCATCAGCATTCTCCGGTGCGTTTCCATCTTCTATGGAATCGTAGGTTGCTGTCTGATCTTCCTGCGACTGTGTAGCATATCCGCTCATGTTAAGCTCATCAAGCTCAGCCTGCTCTTCCTCTGAAAGAGGCTCAGTCATTGGATAATGAAGATATGGAAGAACTTCTGTAAGGATCTTTCTTACTATTCTTGTAGCAAACTTGGCATCATCCTGATACTGAGTATTAGGCCTGTCTACAACTACATAGATCGCTATCTTAGGATCATTTGCAGGAGCATATCCCATGAAGGAAACAACGTAGTTGGTCTTATCTCTCGGAATAGTCTCCGCTGTTCCTGTCTTACCACCTATCATGTATCCAGCCGGTCTTGCAGTCTTACCTGTACCTTCAGAACCTGCAACAACCTGATTACAGTAGCTGACTATTTTATCTGATACAGATTCTGAAATAGTCTGTCTGATGATCCTTGGTTCGATAGTCTTAACAGTAGCTCCGCTTGGAGATACGATCTTGCTTACAAAATGTGGTTGATAGTAATATCCGCCATTTATAAGCGAGGCAAAACCGGCTATAGTCTCGATCATGGTAACATTAAAGCCCTGGCCGAAAGTGCCGGTCGCAAGCTCTGTAGGTCCCATAGTGTCTGCAGTATAGACAAGTCCTGCAGTTCTTGATTCACCTGCAAGGTCTACATTAGTCTTAAGTCCAAAGCCAAAAGCATGCTGGTAGCTTGCGAATGTGTCAGATCCTATTGATTGTCCCATCTGCATGAGAGCTACGTTACAGGAAATCTCTACAGCTCTTGATACAGATACCTGACCATCACCATATTTGTTATGGCATCTGATCTTATAGTCACCTATATTGAGTGATCCTTCACAGGTATATACTTCATTGCCTGTAAGACATCCGCTGTCCAGTCCTGTAGCAACTGTAAATGGCTTATATACCGAACCAGGCTCGTAAGTACTGGAAATGCAGTAGTTTTTCCAAAGTGCATTAAAGTTGGCAAGAATCTGTGTGTTTGACATTGAAGCCAGATTGGTCTCGTTGATATATCCGCCTGTTTCAGCTGCAAGATCAACTTTATTACCGCTTTCATCAACCATTCTCATTCCAAGAAGAGCTGATGTATCTCTTGTGTTATTAAGGTCATAATTAGGGTAGCTTGCCATGGCAAGGATCTCACCCGTATTAACGTCCATTACGATACAGCCGACATTTTCTGCTGCGTTACCTTCATGGTAGGCATTCTTGTAAGTCTCATTAAAATCGAGAAGGTACTTCTCAACAATACTCTGAATATTGCCATCAATAGTTGTGACAATGCTATTACCGTCTACAGCAGCTATAGTTGTACGCTCAAGGTTAGAGTCTGTATCAAGATATCCATACTCTCTTCCGTAAGTACCATTAAGTTCATCGTTATAATATTCTTCAAGTCCGTACTGGCCCTGATTATCTTTGGTCGTAAATCCTACTACATCACACGCAAAATTGCCGTTAGGATAATATCTTACATAAGAATCCTCAAACCACACTCCCTGAATATTGGCATTGTAATCTCCACTTCCCGGAGTCATATATGCCTGAAAGGGAGCTATCTGGTCATACTGGAGCTCTTTTGCAATGATATAGTAAGCAGATGAAGGATTATTACTTATGTAAGTTCTGATTGTTGCTTCATCCGTATAGTCGCCAAACTGTGCGGCAATGGCTTTGATAGTAGGTTCAACCGCATCCTTGTGCTCCAGAAGAACCCTTGTATCAAGGATTACGTTGTAAACCTTCTGGCTCATAGCAAGAACAGTTCCGTTCTTATCAAGTATCTCGCCACGCCTGTAAGGAAGTGTCACCGAATCATATTCCTGCTGCGAAAGGACCTGTTTTTCATAATCTGCCCCGTTATCTCTTGTAATAGAAACAAGTCTTGCAGAAAGAATTGCAAATATAAGCATCATGCATACGAACATGACGCGAAGTTTTTTCTTCATGCGCCAGGTAAAGCGCTGCTCTTTCTTTTCTTTCATTCTGACCCCAATTACATTTTTTCTTTTTGGAAAAAACTTTTCTCCCTATGAAAAACGCCGGCCAAACTTTTCATCTGCCCGGCGTTCCCAAAGAACTATGATATCACAAATCCTATTTCTGAGGAATCTCTTCGTTCTGTCTTACGTAATCATCACCGCCCTCGTCGGAGTATGTTACGATCTGATTCTCATCAGCATATGTCATGCCATATTCTTCCATAGCAATTCTTTTGATCTCATCAAGGTCAACATTGCTGCTTGCCTTGTTATATTTCTCGTCATTCTCCTGCTTAAGTTCATTAAGCTGGCTCTCAAGGGTAGAAATAGTATTGACGCTGTTAGTGATCTGCATTCTAAGTGAAACATATCCTGTAGCAACAATAGCTACTGCTGCCATAGCTACGCAAAGGAAGAGCATGTAGCCAAAAGACATGTGTCTTCTGCGTCTTTTTTTGCCGCCCTTTACTTCACGGAATATCTCCTGATCCTGTCGGCCTCTTTGTCTGCGGACAGTGTTGCCGTCAGCATATTCTGTATTGTAATCGTATCTGTATCTCTCGTTCATATCAGCGCCTCCTTTTAAGGTGTGCCCTCAGGATGACCATGTTACTTCTCGATGGCATTGGCTGCTTTTTCAAAGACTCTAAGCTTTGCACTAGCAGACCTTGTATTATTATCGAGTTCTTCCTGACGTGGAAGAATAGGTTTCCTTGTTATTACTTTGCCTTTAGATTTTTTGCCACATACACATACCGGAAATTCCGGAGGACATGTGCATGGATTTTCATTGTTCTTGAAGTTGACTTTGGTAATGCGGTCTTCAAGAGAGTGGAAGGTTATAACACAAAATCTTCCACCGGGATTAAGAAAATCTATCATCCCATCCAGCGAATCCTGGAGAACATCAAGTTCTCTGTTGCAGGCAATCCTTATTGCCTGGAAGGTACGTTTGCTGGGATTACCTCCTTTGGTACGCATCTTGGCAGGTATAGACTCATGGATTATCCTGTCAAGCTCGCCTGTTGTTTCGATCTCTTTTTTCTGACGTTCTATGCAAATATGCTTTGCTATGTTTTTGGCAAATTTATCTTCGCCATAGTCTCTAATGATGTGGTAGATCTCAGTCTCAGGCCATTCGTTAACGATCTCTTTGGCTGTCAGTGACTGACGTCTGTCCATTCTCATATCAAGAGGAGCGTCATATTTATAGCTGAAACCTCTGTCTGCTGCATCCAGCTGGTATGATGAAACGCCAAGATCAATTAAAATCCCATCAACACCCTTAACGCCTAGCTCTTTGAGCCTTGCTACAGCATTCTCATAATTATCCCTGATTATTGTGACTCTGTCTTTGAAAGGCTCCAGACGTTTGGTCGCAGCTGCTATGGCATCTTCATCCTGATCTATTCCATAAAGATGTCCGCCACAAGTCAACTTCTCCGCTATGTGAGAAGAATGTCCTGCTCCTCCAAGTGTCCCGTCCAGATAGATACCATCCGGTTTAATATTCAGATTATCGATCACTTCATCAAGAAGTACGGATGTATGCTTAAATTCCAAGCGATGCCTCCAATTTAGAAATCAAGACCCATATTACCCATTTCTTCAGCAACATCTTCTATGTCATCGAAGGAGTTGTTCTCCTCCCACTTACTGCTGCTCCAAATCTCTGCATGATTGCCGACACCAACAACCACTGCATCAGCTTCTTTCTGCATGCCTGCAAACTCGAGAAGATTAGCCGGAAGAAGGATTCTTCCCTGCTTATCAAACTCTGTCACAAGGGCTCCGCCAAGAAAGAAACGTTGAAGTTTACGGCTCTTGCTGTTAGATGAAGGGAGTGACTGCAGTTTCATTGTGAATGCTTCCCAGCTGTCTTCCGGATACAGCAAAAGACACCCATCAAGCCCCTTCGTTACTGCGAACTGCTCACCGAGTTCATCACGTATCTTAGAAGGAATGATGAGACGCCCTTTAGCATCAATTGAATGGCTGTATTCACCAGTTAACATTCGCATTTACCTAAGCGCCTTTTAAGCTACTAAAAAACTACAACTGTGGTTCATTACATATATCGGAAAAGATTCACCACTTTTTAATACTTTTTCACCACTTTTCTCCACCTGCCACCATTTTATTACAAAAATTTATCATTTTCAATATAAATATGGCGTGGAGGAAAGTGGAGGATTCATCAAAAAAGCTCTAAAGGCAGGTAAAAACTTGCTTATGGAGGACAAAAAATATTTTACTTGCGGAATAAGTGAATCGGGTATTCCTACGCTATCGCAACTTTTTTGTGAGTTCGAATGCGCAATGTTTTTTGAAGAGAACAATCGAGTAGGCTGGCTCCTACTCGATTACGCACGCGAACATTCCGCACTATCGTGCTCCATGTTCTTACGGCCGTCAAATGAAACAATATGCAAGCATAGTTTCGCTTGACGGCCTTGTGCTACAAAAAAGCTGCCGCGTTATGCGACAGCTTTATCTAAATTGAAATCTTATTTATTCTCGCTTGAATCTTTTTCGTCAGAGGAATCTTCTGAATCCTTGTCTGATTCAATTTCGTTTGAATTCTCTTCGTTTTCCTCTGCTTCCATGTCTTTTTTCACATTCTCGTTTATGACTTCATCTGCAGGAAGGATCTCGTAAGATTTAGTCTTCATGTAGATGCGGACTGCTACGTCAGTGATAAGTGCCAGTGCGAATAACGTGAAGCCAAGGAGCTGGGATACTGGTAAGTATGTCCCTGGAAGGTGGAGCTGGTCGGTTCTTAATGATTCGATCAAGGCTCTTCCAAATCCGTAGCCGCCAAGATATAAAAGGGCCACTTCTCCATGGAATTTTTTATGCTTTACATATAAGAGCATGAGGGTCAGAATCATTACGTTCCATAAGCTTTCATACAGGAATGTTGGATGAACCTGAATGAAGTTGGTCGCATCCGACATATGAGCCTGCATCTTAGCTGTTATCTCGCCAGATCTAACCATAGCTTCAGGGATTCTCATAGCAAAGAGGGAATCGGTGTAATCGCCAAAGGCTTCACGGTTAGTGAAGTTTCCCCATCTTCCTATTATCTGTCCCATGATAACGCCGAAGACTCCGGTATCAGCCATGAGCCTATAGCTTTTATGCTTAGCCTTAACGTATACAGCGAGGGTTATGAATCCAACTATTACGCCGCCGTATATGGCAAGGCCGCCATTTCTTATATTTAATATCTGAATAGGATCATCTTTGTAATAATCCCAGGCGAATATTACGTAGTAGAGTCTTGCTCCCATTATGGAAAAGATAAGGAGGTATATTGCAAGGTCCCAGTACCAGTCAGGGTTTTGCTTCGTTATCTTGGCAACGTGCGCTGCCAGTGATACTCCGCACAAAACTCCTATTCCTATAATGAGTCCGTACATGGCAACGGTAAAGCCAAATACAGTAAAGCTCTTGGGAACATATTTTAAATAAACTCCCAGATGAGGGAATGCAATGGACATTTCATCCATAATATTAGGCATAATAATCTCCCGATCAAACGTTGAAACGGAAAAGGATTACATCGCCGTCCTGAACGACATACTCTTTACCTTCCATGCGAACAAGGCCCTTCTCACGAGCGTTAGAAAGTGATCCTTCATTAAGAAGATCCTGATAATTGATAACCTCTGCCTTGATGAAACCTCTCTCGAAGTCTGTATGAATCTTACCTGCTGCCTGAGGAGCCTTAGTGCCAACCTTGATAGTCCAGGCTCTGCACTCATCTTCACCTGCAGTAAGGAAGCTCATAAGACCAAGTGTTCTGTAGCTTGCTTCGATGAGCTTATCAAGACCTGACTTAGTAAGACCAAGATCAGCGAGGAATTCTTTTTTCTCATCCTCATCAAGCTCTGCAATCTCTGACTCGATCTGAGCGCTTATCGCGAATACTTCGCTGTTATTGCCTGCTGCCCAGTCTCTTACTGCCTGTACATACTTATTAGAAGCGCCATCATCTGCAAGATCTTCATCCTTGACATTAGCTGCAAAAATAACAGGCTTAGATGTAAGGAGGTCGTATGTATTAAGGAGAGCCTGCTCGTCCTCATTAAGATCCTCCATATCCTTAACAAGCTTGTTGTCTTCAAGTGTAGCCTTGATCTTGTTCAAAAGGTCAAGTTCCTTGGCAGCTTCCTTGTCCATACGAGCTGTCTTGGTAGTTTTGGCAATCCTTCTCTCAAGTACCTCAAGATCAGCAAAAATAAGCTCAAGATTGATAGTCTCTATATCTCTAACAGGATCTACAGATCCGTCAACGTGTACTACATTGGTATCTTCAAAACATCTTACAACGTGAACAATAGCATCACACTCACGGATATTGGCAAGGAACTGGTTA
>JAEEGL014767736.1_pt1 | contig 18047 bp, 17 predicted proteins | sample 9134231 | NCBI WGS metagenome assembly JAEEGL01 (sample SAMN16246548, study PRJNA631951) | gut metagenome | biome: gut microbiome; feature: rumen; material: fiber-attached | host: Bos | place: Iran: Karaj | collected 2018-10 | reverse complement strand
TATAATATATCAAACATCAAGCGGGCGTAGCGAAGCTGGTTATCGCGCTGGCCTGTCACGCCGGAGATCGCGGGTTCGAGCCCCGCCGCTCGCGCTAAGCCTTCCGCAAGTCGGAAGGCTTTTTTATTTAGAACACAGAACGGGTATTAGCGCAGCTGGTAGCGCGCGACGTTCGGGACGTCGAGGTCCCCGGTTCGAATCCGGGTTACCCGATCTCTAAATCCTTATAAAATAAGGAATTACATATCTTTCATAACCTTTCGTGTTTTTTAATGTCACCAAAATGTCACCTCGACACTTTGGATTTACATTTTCTAACCAGGGAGGTTATTTTTTTATGCACTATAACGTATTAAGACGTTCTGTAAAGTCTGGAAACAAATCCGTATATCGTTGGTATTATTCTTTTATCGATCCATCTTCAGGAATTAAAAAGCAACATGTAATTCCTGACTGTCACAACAGAGCAGATGCATATGCTTATATCCAAATGCTTCCAGACCTTGATAGAAAGGTTGTATTAATCAAGGATATCTGCAAAGACATGTTTATTCCAGGCAGTACTCACATTGAGCGTTTAGAGCAGCATGGTAAAAGCATCACCATAGAAACCTGCATGCGCCACAGGCGCACAATAAATGTAATTGTAGAACAGTTTGGAAACCTTGAACTCAAAGACCTTACAGTAACTGCTGTAGACAATTTTCTTAGAGCCGACACAAAACATAAAGGAAGCTGGAAGAACGCCTTTTTAGAAACACTCAATTATGTTTATAAAGAAGCGCCATTCTTTGGTTGTACTGGCATTGTAAAGCCACCCTTCCCTCGCTTTGCACGTAATTCAAAAAAAGCAGATATCTTTACAACAGAAGAGTTGGAGCTTTTATTCGATAAAACAAAATGGACAAATGAAAGAGACTATCTTGCCCTTCTATGTATGGTGTCATTTGGATTAAGAATTGGAGAAGTTCGAGCCATTCAGTTGAGGCAGTTCATATTTGAAAGAAATGCTCTTGTAGTAGACGGCTTTTGCAAATCTAACGGCGCACGTACAGATTATAACAAGAAAGGAAATGATGAAGATAAAAAGTGGCGTGTAAGTTTTGCTCCAACATCAACAATCAGCCAGATAATCGAGTATGTAAATGCGCATAATATCGGCATTGATGATTTTGTTTTTGCACATGAAGATGGAAGACCATTACGTCGAGAATATCTTGAAGATGTTTTTACTCGTCAGATGAAAAAGGCAGGAATTGAAAAAGGAGACAGAAAGCTTATTCCTCACTCTTTCCGCTTCACCTATGTTACAAGAATGCGACGAGAACTTCCTGCAGAAGTTGTACAAAAACTTGCCGGACATTCTTCCGTAGAAATGACAGATTATTATACAAGAGCTGCAATTCCTGAAATGGTAGCCGCGCTTGAAAGTGCAAAGCCTGCTGCAGATACATTATTTGAATAGATTATAAATCTAATTACATAATAACTTATTTTCTTGATGAACAACCATTTTAATTATTATCTTTTAAGAAGAGGTGTAAAAGAATGGATAACGTACTTGAAAAGATTGCAATGCTCATAGATGCAGATAATTTTAATCAAATCGAGAAAATTGAACCTGCTATTTTGGAAATATCTAAATACGGAAAGATTTCTTTGAAGAGAGCCTATGGAAACTGGGGAAAGGATACTCTAAAAAATTGGAGTAACGTTCTTCGAACTTTGGCAATCAAACCAGTACAGCAGCTTGATTATGTGGCTGGAAAAAACGCTTCCGATATAGCCCTTACAATAGATGCAATGGACTTCTTATATACCTCTGAATATGATGGTTATGCAATTCTTTCTGGTGACAGTGATTTTACTCCATTAGCAATCAAACTTCGAGAATCAGGAAAAAGTGTAATTGGAATTGGAAATAAGAAAACTTCTGAAGCCTTTATTTCTGCATGTCATACATTCGTATACTTAGAAAGCCTAACTGATATAAAAGATAATTCCGATAACTCATCTGATAAGAATGCATCGTCTGCTGATACACAATCTAATACAAAGAAAAAAGATAAATACAATGAATTAAATAATTTATTGAAAATTGCTTATGATACATATCAAGACGATGAAGGATATGTAAATATTGGGTCTGCAGGTTCTTATATAAAACGTGTAAAACCAGACTTCAATATTAAAGAATTCGGAGCAAAGAAATTGCCAGAATACTTAAAAAAATATCCTAATCTATTTGAAATTCGAACTCGTAAAGGTAAAGGCAAAGCTATAATTATCGAATATAAGATTAAATAATTAGCAATTATACATCTCAAGTAACTTTTCAAGAGTTATTAGTATTCCAGCTTTTGACAATTGCTCTTTTCGTTCATTATATAATTTTGTAATGAGAGTTTTTGCATCCGCTCCATAATGGATTCGGTTGTGGCATTCGCTGCATAAACAAACAACGTTTGCAATATGATCCAATGAATTATCAAATTCTTTATAATATGCCAAAGGTATTAGATGATGAGTTTCTAAGTATTTACGGCCTGTAGATTTATTTTTGAATGATTCATGGGAATTATCAAATTCACAGTTATAGTTACTGAGTTGTAAAGCTGTATATGCAACATTTCTTGAACGAGGATATCCTTCGTGGGAATTAATGATAACTGTATCAACCTTTTCTTTAGGTGTTTCTAATTCAAGTTCAAGTTTTTCAGGAATGGAAGATGTTGCTATTTCTTCTTGTATTTGAAAATCTAAGTATTCATTCCCTTTTTGGATTGATAAATCTGGATATAATGTTTTAAGTGCAATCAAAAGTTCTGGGCGTAATAACCATTCAAAGTGTTTATGATTATCAACATATCTTCCCCAAAAAAGATAACGCCAATATGTCGGTAAACCATCTTCACCATACAAAGGAGATAAAGAAAGTTGATTAATTATTCTCTTTGCTAAAGCAACCATTGGAAAGTTATATGCATTTGGAGATGATTCTTCCAGAATTGCTAATGAATAACAGGTAGTTGCATGGTTTGGAGAAAGGTAGATTCTTTTTAGAAAAGAAATATTGTCTTCTGTGAAAATTTGTTGATCTGGATTAAGAAGATTTATCCAATCATCAACCGATAAATTAATTTTTGAAACATATCTTCTTGGATAATCTTTGTAAAACTCATATTCAGAAATGGAGAGATTAAGTCTTTTCAATTCGGAATCAGAAATATAATTTGTGTTAGAAAATAATACCGTTTGTTGACGAGTATTAAGTTTTGCTTCCCATCCTATTGTATTCCAATTCTTGGCATGTGGATGTGAGTCTGAATTAGGAGACCATCTCCACCATTCGTTGTTCGTTATAGCTGTAGACGGTAGTTCAAAACCAAGAATTCCTTCTATTTCTTCAATTGAAAGTAATAACGATTCAACATTTTGAGATAATAGATAATTTCTAATTGCAAAATATTTGTTTCTATTTTCCATGTTTTACAAATTGGTAAGAACTAATCCTCTTCTTTCACATCAGGAATATAAACCTTCTTCAAAGGAATGATTGCTCTGTATTTGTCAGACAGTTTATCATAGTACTGTAAAAGCAAATCTACTAATTCGCTGCCACAAATTCCTCGAATTTCTGTATGATCATCTAAATACTTTTTTGCATTCTCTGAATAATCGGATAAAGTAACAAAGAGGCCATAATCATTATTATGCATAGCTCCCTTCAAAGCTTGTACATCTTTTTCAGGAACATCTTTGTCATAACTTTTGACTTGAACAACAATTCTTGGTGGGAGTTCATCTTTGTAAATTACAATATCAATTCCCCGGTCTCCGCCTTTTGGTGATTGTGTTACTTTATATCCCATAGCACGTAATAAATCGGCTATAACATCTTCAAAATCATAACCTTTTGTATACGTACTTAATTGTTTCAATACATAATCACGTGTTGTTTCAATAATAGAATCAGCTTGTAAAGAAATCTCTTCAACTTCATCATCAGTTTGATTAACAGTCGGTGTTACAATTGTTTTATCCAATGCAGCCAAAAATTCATCTGCATAATCCTTTACTGTGAAAAAAGTCATTGCAGAACCAATTTCGTATAAAGCACCTTGGCTAAATGAAGTTCTAGGAATTCCTGTTTTCAACCATTTTACAGAACGTCTTCGTGGATAGTGTTCTTTATTTTCACTTTGATAATAATGCTCTCCGGTGATTTGTCCTATGTTTACTTTACGGTCACTTTTTGACGGAAAAATAATATAGTCACCAATTTGAACATCATTTATAAATCTATAGATTTGTCCGCAAGCAGTTGGCGCAGCTCCAGGCTTTTTGTTTGGATAAACCAATGGAAATTTTTGTTTAAGTTTTTCACGGTCATTTTGAATATCTGAAATATCTCCCATTTCATTCCAGCCAATGGCCACAACATTTTCTTTTAGAAAAAGATTGTCATCTTTTGTGTGTATTCCCCAAACTTTTGTATCAGCCATATATCTACTTCCTTTAGTTTAATTTCAAATATTTTGTAAACATTTTTTGATAATCTGAATGACTATTTACATAAGAATTAAAATCCGTTTTTGTGATTGAATAATTATTATTATTGTGAGGTAACATATTTTGTGATAATGTCTTTATGAAACTCTGATATTTTTGCTCTAATTCCAAAACAAATTGTGAAACATCTTTTCCAAATAAAAAACTTGCAGATTTTAATAATGTTGATTGACTAGTAAGTATTTCGTCCAAAGTCTTCACTGAAGTTAGAAAATCCTTAGGTATTGTCTCTTCATATGATTTTGCCTTATTAAACATACTAAACCAAATTTGAAGGTTAGAATATGATAATTCTATTTCTTCTGGATTCGGTTTATTTGGTAATGTTTTTAGTTTTTCAACTGCGTTTGAAAAATTAGTTATCTTTTCAATAAGAATGTATATCTCAAATCTCTTTTCGAAAATGGCAATATTATTTTGCTTTTTCATAATTCGATATGGTACAAATATTGCTGCAAAAACAGATATTGCAGTAAGTAATAAAGAAATAATATCAGATCTAGATATTGGTTGAGATAATATATTAATAATTTGATTTAATAATTCAGGAACTGTTTTTTCCATATCCCTATTCTCCTAACTTTTTTGCCATAATATATTCATTCATGCTCTTCAAGAATTTTTGCTTTCGTTTTGAATTATTGAGCATTCCTTTTTTAAAGCCATATTTTATTGCCCATACTGTATATGGATGATTCCCAGGGCCAGACATATCATTGTTGTATTTTTCAGTCCAAAAATTACCTCTTGATAATAACCAAGGTCTATACAAGTGATAAAAAATCTCTCTATCTATTTTTCTTTTATATAACATATAACAAGCAGTTTCCAATTCGCGTTCTAGTTTCCATTTAGCTTTTTTAGAGGATTCTTTATCAGTTTGACTCTGTAATTCTGCATTGCAAAATTCTAGTCTATCATACATTGTCATTAATAAGTCTAACCGCTTTTGATTCTGATCTCTGACAACAACATAAACAGATATAATAAGTGATATAATTGCTATAGAAAGTGAAATTATTTCTGAATTACTCATTTTTTATTCTCCAAGTTTTTCGCACAGTGGTAGCATTTTTTCTATTGCCTCAACAATACGTTTTTGTTCGGCTAGTGGTGGTAAAGGAAATAAAGTTTCTCGTAAATTATCTTGAGTTATCTGATTAATAGTTGTTGTATTTACTCCATCTAATTTTGCTCTATAAACAGGAGAGTTAATAAAATGAAGAATGTATGGATTAATTGGGGAACGTACTATTGCCATGAATGCACCAAATGCCATACCGTCTTGTTCTATTAAAGCAGATTTACCAACTAAAGCTTTACTTCCATTTCTAGCACAAATCAATAAATCTCCTTTTTTTGACAAACATTTTTCTGGTACATTTTTTGAAACATGAACCAAATCATCGTAGACAATTTTTCCGTTTTGTATATTATTTGATCTTAGGACTTCTGTACCACCTGAAGTAATTATATCTGATGGCGAATATGTTAAACCAATATTTGTATCAACAAGTTCTCCTAATCTACACCAGCACCAGCTTTCTGGTATATCAAATGGAATCTCGTCTTCTGTAATTTCCGGCAGAGCTTTTTCTTTTTTAATTGTTCCTTCTTTTATAAGTTTTGCTTTTTCTTTCTTTATTTCTTCTAGTAAATCTTTTGCGTTTCCTTCGGCGGCAATTTGTGGAACAAGTTTTCCCTGAACGGCTTCTTGCAGAATTGCTTTTTTTGTGAGTGTACCGATTTGTTCATTAAAGGCTTTTAGTTCTGTTTCTTTTTTGCCGTATTCTTCTATGAGCGGCATGAACTTTTCGATTGCAGCGACTATACGTTTTTGTTCGTCAAGCGGAGGAAGAGGAACTTTTATTGAAGCTAGTAATTGGAGAGTTAGATGCTTTACAGCAATTCCTTGTGTATATTCATTCTCAAAAGTTTGACCAAATAGATAATCAAGTAATACTTTTATATATTGTGGAATTATTGAGATAAGATTTATAACACCTATACTTTCAACTAATCCAAATTTGAAATATTCATCTATAATTGCAGAACGTCCAATACTACCGCTTTTAGAAATGAGAATTGAATTATGTTTTACATTTATTTTTTCTCTCATCATCTCATAATCTTTCTCAGAAATAAAATTGCATTTACTTAAATTAATTTTATCATCATATATATCTTTTGCAGAAAAGCAAGGAATTCCATTTGGTAAATATTTTGGAGCAAAATGAACTCCATCCGTTAATGAAAAAGCAATTTCATTAAGTCTACACCAGCACCAATTCTCCGGTATATCAAATGGAATATCATCTTCTGTAATTTCAGGCAACGGCTTTTCTTTTTTGATTTTTCCTTCTTTTACAAGTTTTGATTTTTCTTTTCGTATCTCTTCCAGCAAATCTTTTGCATCGCCTTCGCTTGCAATCTGAGGAACTAATTTACCCTGAACGGCTTCCTGTAAAAGCGCATTTTTTAATTCTTTTGCAGTCATTACAGTTCCCCTTTTTGTGCTTTCTGATGTAACTCTGTAATTTGTGCAAGAAGATTATCTATATCAGCATTAAGCTTAGTTCGTTTTTCTTCGTAGTTCTGAATAGTTTCTGCAACACTTAAGATTACTTCTTCTTCGTGAGGATAACCACAAACATCAAAGTTATAATTTGAATCTATAAGTTCCTGCGCAGAATAACATTTTGCTTTTGGATTTCCTTCTTTATCTGTAATTTCTTTACGATCATTCCACCAGGCAATACAGTCATCAAAGTGTTTTAATTCCATTGATTTTGTTTTACTAAAGTGCTTTCTGTCACTTGGAATATCAACTCGATAGAACCAAATATTTTCTGTAGGCTTTGTGTTATCAAAGAAGAGTATGTTTGTTGTAATACTTGTATAAGGAGCAAATACGCTTGCTGGTAATCTAACAACTGTATGAAGATTAAACTCTTTTAATAATTTTGTCTTTATTGCAATTTTTGCATTATCAGAACCAAATAAGAATCCATCTGGAATAATAACTGCAGCACGACCATTCTTCTTTAAGCGATACATGATTACACTCATAAATAAGTCTGCTGTTTCGCTAGAAGCCAAATCTGCTGGGAAATGATTTTTTATATCTTGTTTTTCACTTCCACCATAAGGTGGATTCATAAGAATTACGTTATATCGGTCATCTTCTGTGTAGTTTAATAAATCGTAACTAAGCGAATTATCATGATAGATTTTTGGAGAATCAACATCGTGCAGCAGAAGGTTTGTAATACAAAGCATATAAGGAAATTGTTTCTTTTCAATTCCATAAACAGATGTTGCATATTCTTTCTGGTCATCTGTAGTCTTTACTTTTTCTTCCAATACTTTGAGCCAGCTTGTAATGAAGCCTCCTGTACCGCAGGCAAAGTCAGCCATCTTTTCACCAATTTTGGGATCTATCATACGTGCCATAAATTCTGTAACGGCACGAGGTGTATAGAACTCTCCGGCACTACCTGCACTTTGAAGTTCTTTAAGGATAGATTCATATATTTCGCCAAAAGCATGGCTTTCTTCATAATCTGAGAAATCTATTTCATCAATTACATTTATTACCTGACGAAGACAAACGCCATCTTTCATGTAGTTATGAGCATCTGCAAAAGTTGTCTGTACAATTGCCTTTCGGATTTCAGTTTCTTTGCTTACCTGTAAACCTTTAAGAGTTGGAAATACAGTGTTGTTTACAAAATCAAGAAGTGCATCACCTGAAAGACCGTCACCAGCTTTTTTTTCGTGAGCCCAATTTCGCCACTGTATTTTCTCAGGAATAATAGAAACATATTTACTATCTAAAGCTTGCCATTCTTGCTCTTTTGAATCATAGACTTTTAGAAAGAGTGTCCATGCAATTTGTTCAATTCTTTGTGCATCTCCATTGATACCAGGATCTTCTCTCATGATATCACGGAGTCTTTTTACGAATGATGTGATGTTTGACATTATTTATTTATCCTCATAATAACCATAATTTTTTAAAACACATCCTAATGGACAAAGTCCACCATGAAGTTTTTCTTGTGCCTCAATTGATTTTATAGCTTCAAAACAATGCTCTTTTTTTGCTTCACAAAATACTTCATTTGGACATTTTTTTACATCTTGTCCATTCAGCAATAAAATTGATGTTTGTATAAGTTTAAAATAATAAAGTCTACTAGCTGCAGCAATTTGATCAAAATGTAATTGGCCATGATTACAGGAAATTAATGGACAGCTAAATTCTTGAGATGCAAAAAGTAGTAATTGCTTAGGAGACTCTTGAATAATTCTGTTTATTAAATCTGTGATAACAAAAAAATTATTTTGAGTTAGTGTTTTGGATTTTTCAATTGTATTCAATAACCAACTTCGCATTCCTATAAAGTTTTGCCCTTCATATAACACTTTGACATGTTTTATTAGGTCATCAAATTTGAATGAAAGTAAATCATTTATAATTAATTTATTAATAACAACCTTAATATTGTTTATATTATTTATTGAGGAATAATTTTCATTTATTAATTTATAAAATATTTTTATTGGATTCTTTGTTTGTAACGATGATTCAAGAATTGCTAGTAATAATAATTTATTGTTTAATAAAAAAGGATTCTGTTTTTTGATGAGCAAATGTAATATTTGATATGGATTTATCGGACTATTTTCTATTTCTGAATTAAAAACAAGTGATTCACAGATTTTTGCCATATATTCGTAAATATGTGCATACCCCAATTTAATATCAATGGTGTTACTATTATCAGATAATGTAATAATATTGTTGATATCATCATATTCTTTTATAAAAAAAGCCTTTGTAAGATTTTTATTATCTAGCATTCCTTTAAAAAGAAAAGATTGTTTTTTTAATAAATTAAACTCATCCATATATATTGTATTATCCGGTTTATATTTTAAATATAAAGACGCTAAACTTCTTACAAGTTCGTAATTAAATTTATTAATTCCAACTGAGGTGACTATATTTTGTAAAAAATGTATATATTCATGTAAAAAAGTACTGTATGCTTCGATATTGTGATCCATAGTAAAGAAATCATATTTATCATTCAGTTTTAGAATAAATGAATTAGGAAAATATACTCCAGCAGTAAAATATTGAGTTTCCTCAGTTAAAAATTCCTCTAAACATTCTTCCATTTTTAATTCCTATTTTATATATTTCTTTAAGCCGCGTATAATTCAGCCTCGAGTTCTTTAATTGCAGAATGGAAACCTTCTGCTCCATCAAAGTACCCCATAACTTTTGTTATATTACCACCAAGAACTTTTTTCATAAATGGTGTATTAAAGATTGCTTCATCTTCCATTTCATAAATACCTTCATTCATGTATTTATCAAGAAGAATATTCAATACTTTCTGAGCCTGCTCATTGTACTTGCTTATGAAATCACGCTTCTTAACATTGTTTGCTCTTTCGGCTCTTGTAAGCGGTTTTTTATCATAAGCGATATGACAGATAAAATCAAAATCATCAACTTCTGTCATATTTTGTTCTTTCTTCAATTGTTCAAAATCTATACCCAGAGCAGAGAACTGTTCTTTGATGACAGCCTTCTTATCAGCCGCATTCCAATCCTGAATGAATCTATCAAGAGATGCATATTCTCCAAGTACATTTGATTTTGTGTAATCTACAATGCTTTCTTGTTTTAAGAGTTTCCCATTTACATCATAAATTGAAACCATCTTGTTGATTATTTCAACAGTACAACCATCCCTATCTACTATAGGCTTTGGCTTTTTAGGAGGTGGCTCAATTGGATCAATAGGTGTAACAGGACCTGGTCCAGGCCCTGGCCCCGGTGGAGGCGGATAATTAGGATCAATCTCTAATGGTCCATCCCAATCAGGGTCTGCGAAAAGACGAGTTACGTTACGAAAATCCATAACCACAAAACTCATTTTTCCTTCTTTCTCTCTGATACGTGTACCACGACCAATAATCTGTTTGAATTGAGTCATTGAGCTAATCATCTTATCAAGGACAATCAGCTTTGTCATTTTACAATCGGCACCTGTTGATAGCAATTCAGATGTTGTGGCAATTACTGGATATTCTGCATTTACAGAAATAAAATAGTCCAGTTTTCCTTTTCCATAATCATCACTTGCTGTTATTCTTACTACATAATCTGGGTGTTCTTTTGTAATATCAGAATTTAAATTATTTAAGGCAGCTCGCATTCTGTCTGCATGATCTTCATTTGCGCAGAAAACGATTGTTTTGGACATTCGATCTGTTGCCTTTAGATATTTTGTAATTTCTTCTGCAACCTGTTGTATTCTATCTTTTAGAATAATTTTATAATCGAAGTCACTATTTGTATAAATTCTGTCTTCGATTTCAATTCCGTTTTCATCACACTGTCCGGCTGTTGGTCTCCAGCCTTCACAAATATTTGTAGTTAGTTTGATAACTTTGAATGGAGCAAGGAATCCATCTTCAATACCTTGTTTAAGACTATATTGATAAAGAGGTGTTCCAAAATATGAAAGATTAGAAACGTATGATGTTTCTTTTGGAGTTGCGGTCATACCAAGTTGATATGCATTGTTAAAATACTCAAGGACCGAACGCCACTGACTATCATCTTTTGCAGAGCCTCTGTGACACTCATCTACAATAACTAAATCAAAATAGTCCGGGTCAAACAATTCTGCATAATGGGCTTCACCACCATCACCAATTAATTGTTGATACAATGCAAAATAAACTTGATAAGCAGAATATGTAGCTTTGCCTTTTTTCTTATCTTCTGCATATTGAATCTTATGAATTACTTTCTGAAGACTTTTGAAATCCTGTTCAATTGATTGGTCTACAAGAATATTACGGTCTGCAAGATATAAGACTTTTTTTACAAGGCCGGATTTTATAAGACGATATACAATTTGGAAAGCTGTATATGTTTTTCCTGTACCAGTTGCCATTACAAGGAGCAACCGCTTCTGATGTTTTGCAATTGCTTTAAGAGTTAGGTTTATTGCATTAGCCTGATAATATCTTGGATCGTAAGTATTCTGGTCTGTATAATAAGGTTGTTCAACAAGTTTGTATTCTTCTATCCCAATACCTTTTCCATCATTACAACCGTGCAGGTATCTGTCTTTGAGTTCTTCCAAACTTGGAAATTCATCTAACTTTAATGTTCTTTCTTTTCCAGTAAGATAATCGTATTCCTCGAAGCCATCTCCATTTGAACTATATGCAAATGGTATGCACATCATTTCAGCATATTGTTTTGCTTGTTGTAAACCATGCGCAATAGAAAACTGATTCGATTTTGCTTCCACAATAGCTAAAGGTGTTTGTGGATTCATAAATAGTGTATAGTCCGCTTTCTTTCCAGGTTCTCGAACTGTTTTATTTCCTTTTATGTTGATTCGACCATCTGTTATTTTCTTTTCAAAGGCTATAAGACTTTTATCCCACTTTGCTTCAATGGCAGGTGTAATATAATGATATTTGATATCTTCTTCAGTCATTTCTGACTTGTCTAAAACTTGTGAAGCTGCCATTTAGAATCCCCAATTTTTTTAGTTATCTTCTATTATATCACTATATAAAATATTTTTGTAGGAATAATTATTAAAAAAATGCAACGTTGCACTGTTGTGACGAGAGGCTATCTTACCACCTCCCTAATAGATTTCAAAGACCATGTCTTTGAAATTAAAAAAGAGATACGGAATAAAAGTCCCCTACTCTATTCGGCTTTTATTCTGTGTCTCTTTTTTACGAAGGGTGAGCCATATGTGTGCATAAGTGGAGCAAAACAGGTCGTCACCCAGACACCGACCTGTTTTGTGCAACGTTGCACGCATATGGCGAGGGGCAATCGCAATGCCCCTAAGCAGTTTCCAAAGGCGGCCAGCCTTTGCTATATGAAATATCGAGAGGACCTTCGATATTTCATATAGTCGGAGTGAAGAATGAACGACGAGTTGAGGTTCGAAGGGGACAAAGTTCCCTCGCAAGATTCGCAAAAGTACTGGGACCCTTGCGGTGCCAGCACTTTTGCGAATCTTGCCACAACATGGTCATTGTGGAAGTCGGAGCGATGAGTCTACGAACACACACGGAAATAAGGCAGCGTACTTAGCTGCCGCCGTGGGGTTTGAGTAGCGAAATCGCGTAGACTGGAACAATGACTATGTTGTGTGGAATTATTACTGTATGGAAAAAAGCGTGTGCAAGGTTGCACTAAAAAATTTCCCTATAATACGTGATTGTGTCGGTAAGACTTTGGATATATTCATCTGGATTACTGAAAGTATTTTTGTGCTTCTTTACATACGCTTTTTCAAGCTCTTTAATTTGCAAGATACCGGACTTCTCATCCACAAGTTCAGATTTATACTCTTTAATACCATCCTCTTTTGCAATTTCCAATTCGGTCTGATATGATTTGACTATCATCTTTCCATAACAGAACTGAGTAATTCTCAATGTAGCAAAAACACCTATAACAAGACAAATTAATCCAATAGCAACATATTCTGCTATTGCTTTTCCAATATGAATATTGGTCAGTTCATTATCAATAGTAATGAGTTTGGTATTTATCCCCATATTTTTACTTGAAATACTATCTGAAAGACTGTCTATCAAACTTCTTGCCGATTCAACATTAGGTTTAAGGCTTTCTATAAGTGCAGAAGATTTTTCTTTGATGATTTTATCTGTCTGCTCACCTAGACATACCTGAATATCCTTTACGTTCTGGAGCTGCTGGTTTGCTAACTGTTTGTTCATGCGCTGTTCGTTCTGTATCTCTTTGTGCATGTTCTGCTGGCTGTCCAACATTTTCTGTAACTGTATGTTCAGTACGTTCTGAATTGATTCTGGCAGAATACTGTTCGAATCCTTTATTGAAGTCAATAATTTTTCTATCTGTTCCATTTTTTCGTTGTTCTGAACTAACTGCTGTAGTACCAATGTGTTTGTTTGTGATTCCATATAATAAATCCTCCTTGGTCTGAAAATCTTTTAGCTCGGGAAAATACTGTGCAAGCTTGTATAAACGAGTTTTACATTTTTTCTCCCCAAGCATTTTTCTTTTAGTGTCTGTAAAGACAATATGTTTTTTATTCAACTTCCATTCAGTTTCGAAGCCCTGCTCCTTCATTAACTGAATGAACTGCTCTTTTGTTTTAGCAAACTTTAAGGCTGTCTGAACTGCTTTGGAACAATCTTGCAAGTAGCTCCCCTGCACTGATTTTTCTGCCTTCTTAAGCACATGATATGTTTTTGCATCATCGGCTCTGGCTTGTGTACGTTTCTTTCCAAACATATCAAAACCTTTTTTGGGAGCTGCTGAAAATCCCATCTTTATACAGATTTGATTCTGAAGCTCTTTCATTTCAGCAAGTTCTTTTCGGGTTATGTGAAACTTATGGCCATCAACAAAAATTACGCTGTTCCAGACAAAGTGGTTATGGATATGGAGACGATCAACATGGGTTGCAAGTATAAGTTCACATCCCCAAAATTTTCTGCATGCCTCTATGAACTTTACACCAGCTTCATGTGCCTGTGCTGGTGTAATATTTTCATTAGGAGCAAAGCTCTGAACAGCATGATAGTACTGGCGGCCTTTAAGCTTTCCAAACAAACTTTTTGTTTCCATCATCATGTCAAACGCTCTGGGAATATCGCATCCAAAACCTGTTACAAGTTTATCTTCTGTTTTCTTTGGTTTTAGAACGTAATTGATAATTCCCTTAAGCGTTGCATTCTTACCGATATGAACATTAATCATCTTAAGGATTGCCATAGTGCCTCCAGCTTTTCAATTGACTGTCTGATTCTTTCAGCATCATCAAGCACTTTGTAAGTGTTACAGGCTCGTGCAATCTGATTAAGATTACACCCCTCGTGTCTGAGTTCTATCAGAAGGCTATGAAGTTGTTCTTTGTCCATCATAGCCTTGCCGAAAATTGCACGAGTTAAGAACTGCTGCTGATTGAATCCAGAAACTTTGATGCGACTTTTTAATTCATTCATTTCTGAATCCGAAAGTCGCACAGTAACTTTATTCGGGCGGCTTTTATTCATGCAGTTTTCCGTCCTTATGCACCTAGCTCTGCACGAAGCTCATCTGGCGTTTTACCATTTGCAAGTGCCTCAAGAGCATATATGATGCCTGCAGAATATCCGTCCTGATATGTAGGCTTAGGGGATTTTGATGCTTTTGGTGTACTTACGGGAGGATTTTCTTCTACAGTGACCTCCTGTTCTACCACAGTCACATTTGGAACCTCTTCAGATTCCTCTGCTTCATGCTTTTTAATTTCCTGATACACGCTATTGATTGTAGCAGTACCATCTTTGATTGCATCAAGCTGCTGAGGTGAGGACTTTGAGAATACAGTCTGAAGTTTGAAAATATGTCGGCGGCTTTTATTAAGTTTATTCGCAAGTTCATCTGCTGTAAGTTTTTTTCCATCAATTTCCTGCTCGCGCAGCACAAGATAACGGGACAACAAATCAGCATCAGTTTCATTACGACGGTTAAACTGCTCTGCCATAGAATAACGAAGTGCATCCTGTACACTTGTAAAATTATGAACCTGTGCCCAGACATATTTATGACCGAGAGATTTTAATACAGATACTCTTGTATGACCATCAGATACACACCACTTCCCATTCAATTTGAAAACGTGAATTGGATGCGCTTTTGTGTTATCTCCATGAAGTCGAATATCATCCTTTATGCGCTCAGCTACACTCGGATCAATTTTAAATGCCTGTTCAAGTTCTGGATGAAATGTAAGCTCTTCAAGACGAACTCTAATAATTTTATTTTCTCTGGATTTGTTTAAGAGGAAATCCAGTTTCTGTTTGTATTTAATCATATCAATAACTCCTTGTAGATTTTAAAAGTTATCCACAATGAGTTATCCACATTTTTTGTGACAGGTATAATTTCTAAACCCTATATATATTTTAAATATATATATATTATTGGGTAAAAATTCTTTACCTGTTTTTGTTAAAAACTTTACCTGTTGTGGATTATTTCTTTACCTGTTGTGGATAACTTTTTTTAGGACAGGTAAAGAAAATATACCTCTTGTGGATAACTCATACATTGAACAGGTCAATTTTCTATACCTGTTGTGGATAGAATCCGCTGTTTTTCCTTATCTGGAAGCCGTGAAAAAGTGGTCCAATACCTGCAATAATGACGTTCTTTATTTGCTCCGGTATAAGGAATTTCTTCTTTTTCAATTAAGCCTTTATCTACAAGATATTGTAACTTCTTAAGAATAACAGGCTTTGTTTTACCGCACCAAAAAGACAGCTGACGGAGACTACCGTAATACTTGCTACGTGCATCTTTAGAAAAAGAATGAATATAAGCGTAAATTATAAGGTAATCACCCTGCAGTCCAAAACAACGAATCATCCAATCATGAATTATGAAGCCCTGGCCATAATAAGGATTAGAAGACGGTTTAACCATTAACGAGTCCTCCTTTTGTACTGCAAATTGCGCCATGGTATATGTATATGGCGGCGATAGACAAAAGGCACTCGTTTTGTTAAAGTGAATTTGTCGTTGTAGTTGATTTTGTAAAACTCACACTTCGGCGATGTTATGGATGTCTTCGAATGGCAGTTCGATGGCATCCTTTTTTTTATAAGCATTAAGCTCCTCCATATTTTTGTCTATAGGCTTTACGCTGCTCTGGGGTCACAGCCTGAAGCCATTCCATGACAGATTCCTTTTTGAAACATTTGTTTCTGCCAATCATAACTCCGTGCCCCATGCATGGCTGTAAATCAGCCCTAGTACGTATAGTCGCAAGGGAGAATAACTTCCCTTGAAGTTCCCATGCCTGAGTAAGAGTTACCCACTCACCCAGTCCCATCGTTGTTGCTTTTGATTCGGTTTCTTTTGTCTTTTGCTGAGCGTTCATCATGTCCAGAACTCTATCCAACTTTAACTCAAGACCACGAATCATAAGCAATTCCTGTTGTGTCATAGACACTACCTCCTCAAATATAAGATTCTGGTACCTTGCTGAACCTATGCTGGTAAAAGTCAGCCCCAGATGGTACCCGGCGATATTTCATAACCTTCCGAGTTATTATATATATTATCTTATGATATTACATATAATATGTCAATATATTATATGTAATATCTTTGATTATTATGTATATTTTTATTAAATATGATGCTATAATAAGATTAAGTATGGATTCTATAGACTTATTTTTATGCAATGTTGAATTTTTAGTAAGAGAAAGAAATATCTCTAAACAGGCATTTTGTGACGAACTTGGCTTTTCACGGAGTTCATTTGTAAACTGGAAAAAACAACGATCAATTCCTAATGCAGAAACAGTAATCAAAATTGCTGACTATTTTCGAGTTTCCCCAAAATGGCTTATTACAGGTTCTATAGATATGCCAAAAGAAATGGAGTCCTGGCCATCATCCGTATTCGAACGTGTATATCATTTGCTTCTAGAAGAAACAAAAGTTCCTAATCCAGATTACCATCAAATTTCAGAAGAACAGAGTCATTTAATCTGGAAACCTGTTGAAAGAATTGTTTCTTGTTATGATTTATTTAACTGGCAGTTTAATCGAATCATGCCTAGCTACAAACAAGTTTTTGAACTAGCAAAACACTTTGGAAAACCATTTACATACATTGCTGATGGTGTCGAAGAAGTCCCAGAATACTTGAATCCATGCAAAGTCCCTGAAGATGAATACAATGACTTTTTACGATTCAAGGATTATAAACATTTTATTTATTCATATGATTGCTTATACGAACCAGATCAAAAATACATTGCAACAATGGTTAGACGTCTATTCCGGTTACGAAGAAAAATAGAAAACCGAGACTGGGATTATGATTACAATGAAAAGCATCCAACAGAAACACCTCGCCAAAAAGATCCTAATATTTCTGATGAAGAGTATGATTCTAAAAGGAAGTAGGATTTTTTCTGAATAAGAACCGTTTCCTATTTCATCAGAGAGACGTGAACAAATTTCAACTATAACCCCTCGATTTTTAAAGTACAGATACTGAATAACTACAGTTTCTATTTCAGTTTAAAAAAAATATAAACTGTAACAAAATATAAAAAAAACCTTGCAAAAAGCTACGGACTATTTGCAAGGTTTGTCTAGAAATCTTTACTATGGGGATTAGTCTTTTAATCACTATAGTATTTATAGTTTATATGTAATGATTGATGTTGTCTAGATTATTTTATAAGAGGGCATTTCTCTGGTAACAGTTTGACGGAATCCTTTTTTCTTAAAATTTGTTACAGTTTATACTTTCAAATATTATGAGTTATTTATAAATTCCGATGTTTCATTTTTTTCTGCCTCACATTCCTTGTTATATATCTTGTCTGCATGAACCCAATATTTTTTTACAATT
>JAEEGL011463087.1_pt1 | contig 18047 bp, 19 predicted proteins | sample 9134231 | NCBI WGS metagenome assembly JAEEGL01 (sample SAMN16246548, study PRJNA631951) | gut metagenome | biome: gut microbiome; feature: rumen; material: fiber-attached | host: Bos | place: Iran: Karaj | collected 2018-10 | reverse complement strand
GCGCAAGGCATCGGGATCACTTTGGTAGGGTAAGCCCGGTGCTTTTTGTATGCAGTTATTCAGCTTTAATTATATAAGGGCACCAAGTTAAGAAAAACTCTACAATTTTGCCGAAAAACTTGCATCATATGCAAGAAAATTGGAGACTCTGACAATGACAGACAGTAAAAAGACAAACAAAGAACGTGTAGCGGATCTATTTATCAAAAATGTGGGCTATGTAATAAGCAGTCATCGTAAGCAAAAAGGATACAAGATGGACGTATTGGCACGGGAAATGGGAGTCGATCCTTCAACATTAAGCAGATATGAAAACGGTAAAATAGACATACCGGCGTCAGCAATGGCATACGCAAGCTACCTTTGTGATTTCGAATTGTCCGAGTATACGTTCAGCAGATATGAAGGAAAGAAATTGAGCCAGCTATTTAAGGAGATAGTCAAACTCGGGGAAGAAGAACGCACCAAGGTATTTTATAGTCGCACCAGAAGACCTCGATATGATAGAACTGATGAACAGGGCAACATTATACCAACATATCCTATAGTAACGATAGAAGTTGAAAAGCCTCCGATCCCGGCCCCTACACAGGAAGATGATGATAGATTCGATAGGTACATGAGCACAGACGCTTCCACACAAAAACGACATCTTCTTATGTATGCTATGAAGTTTGCAGAGCTTACGAACAACTCCAAGGATGCCAAAACCGCCATTAGAGCCATGACCAGATGTATAGCATCCGATAAGGATAGATAACTCAACAAGATGCTGAAGGAGTATCTTAAGAAGTGTAGAAGTGAGCGGGAATGAGAGGAATAAAAATTGCTTGATATGTCGTTTGATAAGATGCTATAATACAATTATCAAATAATTAAGATTTTATCACATTTTTTTATTATAGAAAAACGAGCAAAGTAAACACCTATGCAAGCCTGTTTCGATAACGAAGCGGGCTTGAGATATATTTAGGATAGGCGTATAATAAAGATGTAAATAAATATTTGTAAGGTGTGTATGTCCATGCGTCCTTCAGTGAAGTCGGACATACAAAAAATGTGACGGTATCATCTCAGATATCGTAATCAGAAAACAGGCGGGTTTACAGTATATAAGACGCAGTATATTTGTAAACATATAGACAAACTGTCTTATTCCATGAAAGCTGTACGATATCTATGCAGAGTATAGATGTCTGCGGTGGAACATATTATTAAGAACAAGAGAAAACAATAAGTGCACTTCTTTTTTGTTATTATGCACTTAATCTGTCATATTTATGATAGATAACTTATAAAAAGGAGTACAGTTGAATACGGGTAGTCCCGTAAAATTATTCAGGGACTGCCGAGTGGCTGGCTTTCCCTGTTTATTTGATAAATATCATTTAAAGAAAGGAGAAAGCTATGGGCACAGTAGTAAGAGGTAATTACATGCAAACGGTAAGAACAATCGTAAATTCCAACTTAATAGCCAATGTCATTGCATTACCTTCTTCACTTCTGAATAAAGAAGTCGAAGTGACGGTATCTGAAGCAGTCAAAGAAAGCGCTGTCAACAGACTATATGGAATGGCGTCTAATCTCAACTATGAGAACTTGGATGATGTTCGTAGCGACAGGTTAAGTAAGTATGAGATTGCTGATTGACACTAATGTGGTTATCGATTTCCTTTTAGCAAAGGGAAACGGCGAGATTGCGAAGGAAATCTTCTTATTGGCAGAATTTAACAAGGCGTATGAATGTATATCATCTTCTTCGATAACTGATGTACTGTACATTATTACAAAAGCAAGACGCAAAGCCAATAAGGAGTTACCTGAACAACTCAAAAAGACCAACAAAGTTATTAAGCGTGAGACACAGGAAGATGTCGAGGCATTATTATCTTTCCTTCATATTGTTGATGTTACACCTCAGAATATCAAAGATATGTTCTCCCTTAAGTGGGATGATCCCGAGGATGCTTTACAGTATGTTGTTGCTAAGGCAAACAATGCAGACATTATTATTACCGGTAATACTAAGGATTTTAAGAACTCCACAATACCTGTAATGTCTCCAAAAGAGTTTATGGATGCGTATTACAATGATTTTGATTCCAATAAGGATGAAGAGTTCATCAAGTAAGCCACAACGTATCAACAAATATATAGCCCTTGTCAATATGACAGGGGCTATTATTTTGCCCATTTACCTTCAACCTAACTGCAACATCCCATATTCATCAGACTAACTGCAACACTTATTGCATTTACCTTGAAAAATTACGGTAGAAGCGAGCGGGAATGAGAGGAATAAAAATTGCTTGATATGTCGTTTGATAAGATTTATAATACAAGTAATCAAGTAAGACTTTATCGCATTTTTTTATTATAGAAAACGAACAAAGAATACACCTATGCAAGCCTGTTTCGATAGCGAAGCAGGCTTGAGATATATTTGGGATAGGCGTATAATAAAGATATAGATAAATATATTTTCAAGGTATGTATGTCCATGCGTCCTTCAGTGAAGTCGGACATACAAAAATGTGACGGTATCATCTCAGATATCGTAATCGGGAAACAGGCGGGTTTACAGTATATAAGACGCAGTATATTTGTAAACATATAGACAAACTGTCTTATTCCATGAAAGCTGTATGATGTCTATGCAGAGTATAGATATCTGCGGTGGAACTTATTAAGAGTAAGAGGAACCAATAAGTGTAGATTTATTTATTATTTTGCACTTAATCTGTCATATTTATGGTAGATAACATTTAAAAGGAGTAAAAGTTTAACAAACAATTCCATAATAACATAGGCTCTCCCGAGCTGATTGTGCTTATAAAGTAACTGGGAGAGCTTAAAACCTCTCCCGCGTATATTTATTAAAAGAGAGGCGTAACATGATGAGAAAAGATTATTCACAATTAAGCTTTACAGACGACTTTATGTTTTGTAAGATTCTTACTAACAATAATAAACTCTGTAAAGAGCTGCTCGAACTTATACTGAACATTAAGATTAAGAAGATTGAGTATTCTCAAGATCAAAAGACCATGGATGTTAAGTATAATGCAAAGGGTATAAGATTGGACGTATATGCCGAAGACGAGGCGAACACAATTTATGACCTGGAAATGCAAACAACAGAGCAGAAAGACTTGCCAAAAAGAATGAGGTACTATCAGGGAATGATAGATCTTAACCTCATTGAGAAAGGTAAGAAGTACCGCGAACTCAAGAAAAGCTACGTTGTTTTCATATGTTTGAGTGATCCTTTCGGATTAAATGAAGCAATATATAGTTTTTCTAATGTTTGCACAGAACATGGCAATATCCTTCTTGGTGACGAGTCATATAAGGTCGTCATCAATGCTTCAGGAAAAAGAGACGGTCTGTCAGAACAGATGAAGGAGTTTCTTGACTATCTTCAATATCGCAAGGTCGGCTCATCAATTTCAAGAGAAATTGAAAATGAAGTGGAGACAGCCATAGAACACAAGAAATGGGAGGTGGAATATATGACGATGGCTATGAAATTACGCGAAGAACGTGAAGATGGCATGGCTAGAGGTATGATAAAAGCATTCAGAGTGTTGAACGCTCCTGAAGAAACTTTGATTCGACAGCTTATGGACGATCTCCACATTTCTAAAGACGAAGCTCAGGAAAAACTCGATGAGTACGACGAGGAAGAAGATCCTGAATACGACGTTTAGTATTTGTTTGTTAAACTGAAGAATTTGAGCCTAACTATTGAAATGGTTAGGCTCTTTTCATGTCTAAACTTTTCAACCTAACTGCAACACTCCATATTCTTCAGACTAACTGCAGCACTTATTGCATTTACTTTGAAAAATTACGTTGAGGTCTTGGATTATTCCGAGACCTCTTTTTTATTGATATAAATATATATATGTATTATAATGATTTTAGTTAATTAACTTTATATCATATTTTTATTTGAGAGACAGCAATTTGCCGTCTCTCTATTTTTTTCACCACACAAAAAGGAGGAAACAAAAAATGGAAGAAAATGAAGTTCTCTTTAGAGAACAACAGGCACTTACAAACGAGTTATATTCAGCTGCCGAGGCATATTATGAGGGTAATCCTTATATGAGCGATCTTGAATACGACAAGAAGTTTGACAGGCTGAAAGAATTGGAAGCGAATAGCGGTAAGGTATTGTTTAACAGCCCTACACAGACTGTTGGAGCTGAAGTAGTAACCGAGCTTAAGAAGGCACGCCATGAGCAGCCGGCACTGTCGCTTGACAAGGTTAAGTACAAAGATCGTGAGAACCTTGTAAAGTGGCTTGATTACAGACAGGCGGTAATGATGTGGAAATGTGACGGATCAACGGTTGTCCTTACCTATGACAACGGGAAGCTTGTATCAGCGGTAACCCGTGGAAACGGCGAGGAGGGCAGCGTGATCACTCATAATGCCATGTTCTTTAACGGTATCCCTATGACAATAGAATACAAAGGACATCTGGTAGTCCGTGGAGAAGCCATGATGACGAATGCCGAATTTGAGCGTGTCAATACTGAAGCGGGAGGTATTTACGAAAATGCCAGAAACCTTGCAACGGCAACGATCCAGATGCTCGATGCGGGAGAGTCTTCCAAGAGGAAGATAATCTTCAAAGCGTTTGAACTGGTGTCACCGGAACCTCAAAGTGAAAATATCTGGACAGATGGAACCTTGAACGCATTTGGGGAAACCAATCTTGCTTTTATGGGAGATCGCCTTGACTGGCTTGAAAAACTCGGGTTTGATGTGGTTGACCATGAGTACGTCGATTTATCCGATGTCCTTCAGAAAATCGAGGAATGGAAGGAAGACGTACAGAACCTGCCGTATCCGACCGATGGGCTTGTATTTTCATACAACAACCTTGAAGAAGGATGGGCGCTTGGTTCGACCGGACATCATCCACGTTGGGCGATAGCTCTCAAGTGGACAGATGAGACCTATACCACAACCATAAGAGATATCGAGTGGTCGGTCGGAAAAACGGGACTTATTACTCCCGTAGCGGTCTTTGACGAGGTACGTATGGGGCTAGGCAGTAATGTTACAAGAGCAAGTCTTCATAATATAAGCATTATGGAAAAGCTTAAGGTAAAAAAGAATTGCAAGGCAGAGGTATATCTCGCAAATCTCATAATACCGCAGGTCGCATCATGCGAAGGTGGAGACAAAGAATTTGATATACCTGATCTTTGTCCCATATGCGGTAAACCAACGAGGTTGATGGTGAATATGGAGAGCAATACAGATACATTGCATTGCGATAGTTCCGATTGCGCGGCCCAGCAGATAGGCAGACTTATGAATGCAGTTAGCAAAGATGGCCTCAATATCAAAGGATTATCTGAAAAGAAGCTTGAATTTCTGCTAAACGAAGGCTATATAGAGTCTGTGTTAGATATCTATAGACTTAAGGATCAGGGTGATAAATGCGGAGTTTTAAAGAAAAACATGACAGGCCCTGCTCTTGAAGATCAGCCAGGTTGGGAGATGAAGTCTGTAGATAATCTCTTAAACGCTATCGAGGAATCTCGTAATGTCACATTGCAGAAATTCCTTTATGCTTTAAATATTCCATTGCTCGGAAATGATCTGTCAAAGAAACTGGCTAAATACTTCAATAATAACATTGAAACTTTTACAGAATTTGTTGAACGTGTTGACGAAGGGGCCAGTGGAAACGACAGATATGGTTATGACAGAGCTATGGATATTTTGCTTAGCATCGACGGAGTAGGAGAGGAAAAGGCCAGAAACATCTGCGATTGGGCAGAAGAGGTAACGGCATACCGTGAAAAATGGGAAGATTTCATTGCTTTTGTAAAGGAACTGAAATTTCCAAACCCCACTTCGGATTCTGCTGACGCAAGTCTTGTAGGTCTTACATTTGTAATTACCGGTTCTGTTCATGAGTATAAGAATCGTGATGAATTCAAGACATCTGTAGAGGCAAGAGGTGGCAAGGTCGCCGGATCTGTAAGCAAGAATACCACGGCACTTGTAAACAATGATGTGACAAGTACAAGTGGTAAAAATCAAAAGGCCAAAGAACTCGGAATTGAGATCATCTCAGAAGATGAGTTCATAAGCCGTTACGGAAAGTAACACCAATGTCGCCCTTATTTCTTCGGAAATAGGGGCGATTTTTTATGCAATTTTCAGAAAATGTCATATTTATAAATGTATAAAACAATAAAAGTTTTGTAACAAAATATATCTATACAAGCATAAAATAATAAAAGTTTTATACAAGTAGACAGTACAGTTCTATAAGCTTTGTATTTCTTGCAAAAGCGTATAAAATAAGGTACAATATATACAGTTAATGTATTTAACATCTGAATTATTTTCATATAACACAGTTTTTCAGAGGTGTATCTATGTAGATGCACCTCTTTTTGTATGCTGTGATTATCTTATAAATCTAATTCAATGGTACAGGCATTTCGCCTGATAATCATAAATAACCACATAAACACAAAAAAGCCCGCACAGGGGCAGATTCAAAATCCCTCTGTGTAAGGGTAAAGGAGAGAAAAAATGTTAAGAGATATTAAAGAGTTCACATCTGCTGCAAGTTGCAAGAACTACAGTAAGATTCTTGAACTTAAGGCAGAGACAGAAAAAGGCAATGCTTATGAGCGAGCCGTTGCACACAAGGATATCATAAGAGAGATTCTTAAGGGAACATATGAGATATCCGACATTAAGGACTTGGTAGATCAGGGCATATCATCTATGTATAGCCTTGATAAGACCAATGAGGCAGTACTTACCAAGGAAACAGAGAACCTTGCTCGTTATCTTCGTAATGAGACAAGAAAGCCTGTTTTTGCGGTAAAGGCTCCCGTTGTCACAGGATATACAGATGTGGAGATCCCATTTGGGCCTGATTCGCTTTTTGTAGACAGAGCAAACCGTGAGGTTGAGGCTGTCATTTACAGAAGTGGATCACCTTCAATCAATCAGCGTACCGGCATTAAGTCGGACAAGATTGACAACATGAAGGAGTGGTTCAAACTTTGGATAGCAAAGAAGTATGCCTACCAGTGGGCGCTTGAGAACCTTCAGATGAAGGACAAGGATGTCTTCACCGTTAAGGGAAGTTACTATTTCCTTAAGAAGACGACCGACAGTGCCACAAAGCCGAGGGACAATGATTTCTTCAGCGGACAGGGTGGAAATATCGTATCACTTGAAGATAAGTACATCTTCGGTGAGAAGGTAGATAAGACGCCTGACGATCTGCTGTTTGAGAAATTCATGGAACAGTGCGAAGAAGGTACTGAATGTACCGAGAAGGACTGCGCTACTTGCATAGGTAAAGCTAACTGCAAGTATACCAAGGCTCCGGTTAAGCTCGCCAAGAAGACCAATAAGAAGGGTAAGAAGATTACACCTTCCGATAAGCAGCTTGAGGTAATCAATGCTACTGAAGGTATCTTCAAGGTGAATGCTACAGCCGGCTCTGGTAAGACAGAGTGCATGACTGAGAGAACCAAGAGACTGATCGCGGCAGGATGCAATTCTAAGTCAATACTCCACATTTCCTTTACGGACAGTGCGGTAGTAGAGATGAAGGAGCGTATTTCCGGCAAGTGCAAAGCAGAGAAGTTAAATGTAAAGCCTTCCGATATTGAGTGCTACACGTTTAACGCCTTTGCTAATAAAGCAATAGGCGAGTTCTTTGCAGAGCTTGGATTTACCAAGGCTCCTGCAATTCTTAATGCCGATAGAAATCTTCAGACGATTGAGAATATCGTTAATGAGGATATTATTCCCGGCGTAGATTACGGCTCACTTACTTTCGATCAAGCAGGTGGCTGCATTCCCACAGTAGTTCTTATCGCATCTAAGGCATTTGATGTCATTAAGACGCATAGAATTGATGTAGACAGTGCGGACGCTGAGCAGGAACTTGTCGAGGCTATGAGAGAGGCAGGGTACTACAGAAGTATGACCGATGCTTCTATCACACAGTTGCTTAAGAACTATAAAAAGTACAATAAGCAGTTGATAGAAGATAATCAGGTTACATACGCAGATCAGGAGCCTTTGATGTTTAAGGTACTTGAGATGCATCCTGAGTATTTTGATAATCTCGGATATCAGCACATTGTTGTAGATGAGTTCCAAGATTCAAATGAGATCCAGGTGGAGACGATTAAGAAATTAATCTCTTGCCCGTCTTTTAAGAGTTTAATGGTTGTAGGTGATGATTCTCAGGCAATATATGCTTTCAGAGAAACAACACCTGAATACATCATTAACTTTGAGAAGTACATCGGACAGCCTGTTACAAATCTGTTTCTTACAGATAACAGAAGATCAACACCGGAGATCATTGCTCTTAACAATGCTATCAATAACCTCAATCAGAATAAGATTGATAAGGATATGGTAGCAGTAAGAGAGAGCGGACAGAAGCCCGTAGTCAGAGGCTTCTATAGCAAGAAGGAAGAGTATGAGTATATCGCTGAGGGTATCATCTCAAAGGTTAAGGCCGGAGTAGAGCCTAACGATATCGCATTCATTGCTTATACCAAGTCTGAACTTCAGGAGATGGGAACACTTCTTACCAAGGCGGGTATCCCGTGGGTAATGAAAAACCCCATGAACCTTATGGAGAACAGCAGAGTATTAGCGGCTCTTTCGATTGCAGACGCATTCTATCAGCCCGAGGCGTCAGTATTCTATTTCAATTATCTTGCAGCGCTGTATGACGGGGAGATTTTCAATCTGTTAACAGTAGATGAGATAAACGAAAAGATCGCTGACATGAAAGCACAATTCGAAAGCATCGATCTGCTTGAAATGGATGAGCAGAGAGCAATCTTTCACAGATATCTCGAAGCCATCCGTAATACGGTAGAAGATGAGCTTTACGAGTACTTCTTGTCACTTGTGTATGATAACCCCGATCTTCAGTCGGAACTTGAGTATACGAGAACATTTAAGAAGTATGGCTCCAAGATGGCTAAGAAGATGGATCAGAGCTATGAAGGTGTTGTTTTGACAACTGCTCACAGTAGCAAAGGTCTTGAATGGCCGGTTGTCTATGTGTCAGTCTCAAAGTTTGATAACGAGAGAATGCACAAGACATGGAAGCGCATCGAAGCCGAAAAAGAGGAACGTAGAAGGTTGCTCTTCGTTGCAGGTACTCGTGCTCGTGATGAGTTGTATATAACCGCTCAGTACGTAGCATACGGGCCGAAAGACGATCGTACTTACAATCAGTTCCTTAAGGAACTCTACGATATAACAGGCGGAGACTTCCAGCCCGTTGATCCCATGGAGGCAATTAAGGATGCTGAGCGTAAGGAAGCCAGAAAGAAGGCAGCGGCAGCAAAGTCATTCTCCTCAAAGTCAAGGTCTATGACCGATGAAGAAAAGGAGAAGTACAATAAGCTGGTAGCTGGTGCTAAACAGGCTTCACTATTTGACTTCGTAAGCTAAACAATTTGAGCAGTCTACTTCGGTAGGCTGCTCATTTATTAAGAAAGGCAAAATTGACAAAAAATAAGTAATAGTCTATTCTAATACTAGACAATCAATGTTTACATATTGCATTTGCACATTAAGTTGCAATAATGGGTGTGGGCTATAAGCCTAATACTATTTCGGTAATGTGCATACCGTTTATAGTAGCCTTCGGGCGTTGATGATTGTCTTTGTTGAAAAGTTTGAGCAGTCTGCTTCGGTAGGCTGCTCATTTTTATTGCAAAACCATAAAAATATGGTATAATATTCATATATCAGATAAATCTTTATATATTGTTTTCATCAAAAAGGACGTATCCCAAGGGATAGGTCTGATTTTTTATGTCTGATAACCAAATCCAATATAACAGCCATTCGGCTGATCATATAAATAACCCCACAAACTATTTTTTTAAAGAAAGGAGACACAAAATGTCAAATTTAACAGCAAGGGTAATCAAGTATTCCGAAGGTAATGAGTTTAGAATACGTGATTATTCTAAGAAAGATGATGGTTCTATCTTTATGATAGACCGCAAAGATAACGGAATACACCGGGAAGGTGTAACCCTTTCTCGTTCTGAACTCAAAGAGGTCTTCGAATACTGCAAGAAGGTCTTTGGAGAGAAGACGGATGAGGAAATCTACCGTGAGAAACTTAAGGCATACACTAAGGAGGATGTAGTGGCATCGTTAGCAGAAAATCCTAACGTCACAGACGACATGGATGTGGACGCGATAGCTGATACAGTCGCTGAAATGTATGCCGAGAACGGAGATTACGATTGTAATTTATCCTACTGGGATAATATTGACAATCTGATCTACGAAGTATTACTCGAAAATAGGAGGGCAGTATCATGATGTATTTGACGACAGCTGCTCGCCTAAAGGTAGAGTGGTATATTAAAGAGCTTGAAGCAAAGAGGAAAGAACTTCTTGACGCCGATAAGGACACGGCCGAGGACATTCCTGAATGGATCTACGAGGTCGTTTGCGCGGACATCATTGACTTGACTGGATTTGACGAAAACGGAGAATATTCATGTAATTGGCCTGTTACGGACAATTATTACTCAGATTATCCACTTTCTATAAATAAAGAGCAAGATACATTTGAGGCGGAATATCTCTTAACAAATTCAGGTAAAGATAAGTTACAGGCTTATCTTGAAGAAGCCCAAAGGAAACAGGTGATTTGCTTGGCAAAGGCTCTGGATACGGCAAATAACACACCGATTCCTTTACCGGAAGAAGTGCTGCTTGAAATTCAGGAAGAGTTTAAGCCCGGTAATAGGACTTACGACTTCCGTCAGAATATAGCAGACGATACGGTAAATCCGGAGTTTTGTACGCTTGTGTACGGAAAAGATTTCATAGTCAGCGATAATGGCAGAAATTTTAAGACTGATAAGAAGCGTAATGCAGCTTACTGGGATGAGATCGATGCCACCGTTGAAAGATTTGTTAATGAAATAGCCTCTTTTTCGGCTAAATCATTTAATTTCGACGGTTATGACGACGGAATCATACCGGATGTAAGAGAAGCGGTTGTTGAAGCACTTAAAAAGTGCGGAGCTGAGTTTCCGTTCGTGGATGAAAACATGTAATTAAGCAGACAATACGGTTAACCTTTGGGTTAGCCGTATTGATTTAAAGGTATTGATTTAAAGGAGAAAAAATATGGATGGAATGATTGTTGTTCGCGACAAGGATACTTTGATAAGAATCCTTGAAACGACAGAAGAAAAGATAGAGGTAGGTAAGACTACTGTAATGCAGACATACTTTAATCCGGACTCCAATAACGGCTGTCAGATTGTCGTAAACATTTGGGACATGCTCTACATGATGAGTCATGTCGGTAAATGTGACGACGACAGATTAGCAGACCGGATTAAAGAGGTTATATCTACTCTTGATCTGGAGTCAGACGCAAGACAGACTCTATACGACGTAGAAGTTAACGACGACGGCTCTATCGACTACGTTGATATAGTTGAGCAGTACATAGGTAAGCCTGTTATGTCGTATAAAACTCTGCAAAGGCTTACAAAGGAGTTTAAAAAGGCTCGTCCGGTTGGCGTCATGGGACACTCTTACAACGTAGGAGTATCAAATCCCTCTAACGCCGAATGGAATAACGAAACCCAGGGTGATTTAGAGACATATAAGTCCATCGACATCGCCTGGGACGAGTTCTTTAACTGGCTACTCGTTGATATGCACGAGATGGAAATAGGCCCCTATTCGGAACTAACCATCGAGTACGTAGAGGATGCCGGAAAGACGGAAACGGACGAGGACTATCTCGTTGACCTTGTTGCAAAAGAAATAAGATCATTTGATCCGTATTCTTTTGATGATGCGGGTACAATGGAGGAAAACAGAGAACAGATCCGTAAAGACATTTACGAAGAATCCGGAAAGGAAACGCTGAGGACTCTCAAAAATATCATTGATTTCGAGAGAGAAAAAGGTGAAGAAGCCATTTCTAATACAAGGGACGTCTATCAAAAAGTTGTCTCTGAAGTGGCTTCAAACGTGGATCCGCAAAATGCAGCTCATACCATAGCCGGTATTCTGATGGATGATACGGTTAATGCTTACAAATTATTTGACAACCTTAAATCGATGTATTTATATGCTGATAAAGCAGGTAAGAATTACATTGATCGGACACTAACAATATTGACCGGTAAAAACTATGTGGAAATAGCAGAGGCAATAATCTCTGCTGAATAATTTTAACAACCCCTACGGGGATAGGCTATGAAAGGTAGCCTTCATCCCCGAAAAAGGGATGTAAAAGGAATAAAAAATGACAAGATATACAAAGTACGGCAAATGCAAAGCGTTGTGTAAGGTAGAAATAGATATTTCACGCCTTATAAATAGCGTAATGGAAGCCGTTACAGACAGCATCGACGGTGAGATCGAGTGCTCGGACATAGATGACGATACTATTTATGTAGAAGCATATATTGATGGCACTTGTACAGGGATATCTGTTCCGGCAAGTCAGTGGGAGCCTCCCATTAATGAGACGGAATATGAACTTGAAACACCTACTGTAAAAGACATAGAAGCCGCAATAAAGAAGGGTGTAGAAGCCTATCTTAACGGCGGATACAGCAAGGATATCAAGATTCCTGAAGTCCCGGAAAACAACATCGACTGTGAATACTTCGATTCAGCGGATATTTACAGTGATATCGCCTACGAGACACGGTACGCCTAAACAATTAGAGCTTTGCGTCATGCAAGGCTCTTTTTTTATTGCAATAAACATATAGATAGGGTATAATATACTCATCAATTAACCATAACAAAAATTATTTTCATATAACCACGGCAATATCGAGGTGTATCTATGTAGATGCACCTCTTTTTGTTGTGTTAATCTCATAGATCCAATTCAATGTAACAGGCATTTGCCTGATTATCATAAACAACCCCACACATAAACCACACGCCTACGGGCAAGGAGGAAACAAAATGAAGAAAAGAAATATTAAGAAGTACATTATTAATAATGTACTTGAAGCTGCAAGAATCTTTGCAGGATGCGTTGCTGTATTTTCAGCATGTCTTGCGCTTATCCTTTTGTCTGATCTCGATCAGACAGCAGGCACTGTATTCGGTATCGTGCTACTTGTCGGCAATGTTGGCATTCTCGCATCATTTTGGTCTGAACTTAAGGCTGAGATGAAGAGAGAGGAGATCATGAAGAGAGCGGCAAAGAGGAGGCAGAATATATGAGTGAAGTAATAGTTCCCAATAGGGAATACTTAGAACTTACTTTCACCAAGGAAACTGCGACCGGTAAAGGTATGAATGAGAGATTCATCATGGAAAATACCCATGATGGAAACTTCCAGATTACATCCGGACGCATTGGAATTAAGATCGGTGTCCATAAGCCAAGAGTCTGGAAGCAGATTATCGAGGACTGGGACAAGACCTACATAACCTGTATCGAACGTGGTTATACTTTATTTTCCGAGAAAAAATTGGAAGATAAGGTTATAACCCAGAAAACTCAAGGCATCGATGGGAAGACCTTTAAGCCTCTACTCGATAAAGCAGTCAGCAGAATAATCGAAAGGTTGTTAAACTTCTCAAATCATCTGATGGAAGAAGAGTACACGATCCGAGTAGAGAATGTCTCTGATGAGATGCTTGGCAGAGGCAAGGAAATCCTCGATTTCTTGGCAGATAATTACAAAGATCTGTCAGTGGCAGAGTTTAACGGCAAACTTAAGGTTTTATATGCTGTTATTCCTCGCCGAATTGATAATCTAAGTAAGAAACTCGCCAAGAGGCAGCAGGATTTTGCGGATATCATTGCTTCAGAACAGGAACTGTATGACGTACTTGTATCACAGATACGTGGCAATGAAGTACAGACTGCATCTGAAGGTAAAACTATCACCGAGGCTTATGGTCTTGAGATGAGAGAAGTAACCGAAGATGAGGAGAAGTGGATCCGTAAAAAACTTGGATCAGAAGGTCACCGATATGTTCGTGCTTGGAGAGTAGTCAATCTTTCAACAGAAGAGAGATTCAACAAATTCTGTGAAAAGATGGGATTCACCTCAAAGAACGGCATAGAGAGGTTATTCCACGGCAGCAGGTCAGAAAACTTCTGGTCTATTATCACAACCGGATTAACTATAAATCCAAAAGGTGTGGTTATAACCGGAAAAATGTTCGGCAATGGAACATATTTTGCACCGGATGCTTGCAAATCTATGGGTTATACCAACAGATCAGGAAGCAGATGGGCAAATGGTTCAAGCAATACCGGCTTCCTTGGTATCTATAAGGTAGCAGTAGGCAATCCTGCTGCCCCGAGTTCGGCTAAGGCATATAACTACGCATCTTTAAGCAAGCAGGGTTATCACTCTGTATGGTGCAAAAGAGGCGGACAGATAGGTCTTAGAATGGACGAGGTGGTGGTATATCAGGACTGCCAGGATACCATCGAATATTTGGTGGAAGTAGGAATGTAAGAATTTGGTAGCCTTACCGCCTAAAGGAAGGATCGTCCCGAGGGGGAGTAAACGAGAACTGTCGTTGTCTCCCTCACCGGGGAGATTCATTTGAAAGGAGGTGAGGACTATGAGCACGACTACGAAGCGGAAACATAAGAAACGTAAGCAGACAGTAAAATTGCTTATTAAATTGATAACGGCCGTAACTGCGTTATTGACGGGAGTGGCTTCCCTGATAGCAGCTATCGGCCTGTTAATCAATAGATAAGTAATCCGAATATTTACGGGAGTAGATGGCTGCCACCATCCTCCCGTAGATATTCTATCATAGTGCAAACCAAATTTCAAGAAATGGAGGGCCGTATGAATAATGCAACAGTATTTATTCTAATTGTTTCAGGGGTTACACTTGTAACCATTGGAGCGAAAGGAATCTACAATGCAATAAAAAAACGGTAAAAGAACGGAACTGGATAGAAAATTCTATCCAGTTCTTCTTAATTAAGACAAGGAGGAAATAAATATGGATTTCGAATTTAAGGGATTCAAGGTAAGAGGTTTTGAACTGGAGGACGGAATATGGTTTTCAGGCAATGACGTTGCAAAGGCTTTAGGATATGCTATTCCGAGAAAGGCAATAAGCGATCATACATTTGAAAGCGACCGCAAACGCCTATTTTACAAGGCTTGTTCCAAAACGGAACAAGCTAATGAATGCTCTGTTCTGTGGTCTGGCAACGACTTTTCAGATAAGACTCTTATCAATGAGTCGGGACTATATTGTATGATATTTGGTTCGAAGCTCGAAACAGCTGAAGAGTTCAAGATCTGGGTTACGGGAACTGTATTGCCGTCAATCAGACAGCACGGTGGCTATATCCTCGATCAGGAATATCTTTCAGCTGAAGATACAAAAGCTCTTTACGAGGAGATCGAACTTCTCAATATGAGAGCAAAGGCACTCAAGGAAAAGAACGCTGCTCTTCAAAAGAGGAGGCATGAACTGATCGCCGAGGTTAAGAAGACAAAGGTCAAGGGTAAAAAACAAAAGAAGGAGATAAAGGCTCTCAACGAGTGTATTGAGATATGGGAGAATATGTATGACTCCTTACAGGATGAATACGACCGTATCAAGACGAAAGTTAGAGCCGTCTCCACAGATGTTAAAACTCAGGTGGAGTCAATACAATCTGCCCGTTCTTATAAGGTAGACCGTAATGGCTTTGTGATCTTTGAATAACAATTTAGAGCCAGGCAATGCTTGGCTCTATTATTTTATACGCACATATCCGAAATTTGACTATATTTAACAAAAGAGTATAATATACCTATACGATAAATTCGTTGAATGCTTTTGCAAAGGTCGGGTGATGCCGCAGATTAATAACCTGTGGAAGGCGGTTCAACTCCGCCAAAGAATTTGGTGCTTGTCATTAGCACCCTCCCAAACTTTCATAATCATTAAGACGGAGCCGTAAGCGGCAAGTATACACACAACACACGTTCATAGCGGTTCCGTCGCCCCTGGCGGAGGTTAAGTTGGTAGCATACCACACCTACTCAGTGGTAACAGGTTCGAGTCCTGTCTTCGCTATTGAAATAAGTTGTAGTTCATTTTCAACCTTGGCTTATTCTAAATAATTCTGCTCCCTGAGGGAATAAGCCATCTGTACGTAGGGAGTTCAAAAAAAAAGAAGCGCACAGACCTTTCATACTCCATTAGCTCAGTTGGTAGAGCATCTGACATTTAATCAGATTGTCGGGAGTTCGAATCTCCTGTGGGGTATACAACTTGTCAAGTGACATAGTTTTCTTGTTTGTTTCCTCAAAAGACTCGGTAGCGCTTTGGGCCAATTACCCAGAGAGAGCGGTTCAACTCCGCTATACCAGCATCGTACAAAAGCAGTACGGTTCGTGAAAGCGAGAGGGTGCAGGTGCAAGACCTGCTGCTGGTACTCAGGCTAGATGCCTGCGCCGAAAGGCACAACATGCGATCAGGTTGCCCGTCCCGACGCTAGGGACTAGCCCGCAGGATTTCAGTTAGGTTTGCTTGCGGATAAAGGGCAGAAACCACCGTCCCACGGGATTTCCGGTCGCCCCGAGGGACGTAACGAAGACCGGAAAGGAAAGATATGACGAAGAAGGAACTTGCAGACCTCGGGAGGCGCTACTGCGAAACCCGCCCGGGATCGTATCTCACAGATGTGAATACCAAGGACAACACCGTGACCACCTATTACAAGGGTGTGCTGCTCGTGAGCGACGCAGACAAGGTAGCGGAAATGCTTAAGGAAAAAAGCGCGTAAAGGAAAGCCGAGGTACGCAAACAATGTCAGACTAACCCACAGGGGCGTGACAGCGGTTCACTATTTGGAAAACAAAAAAAATACATGATCTGGTACTATAAAGCAGGCGAACCTTTAAAGACCGTAGGGGATGTACAGGTAAGAGGTTTACGCAAACCCCTCACGGAAGACGAGCTCAAGGTGCACATAGACAAGCTGTGGGACAGATACCACGCCGAACAGGAGAAAATCGAGGATAGATCATGATAACGATACCCGAAATGGACAAAATGCCCGGTAATTGCCACGAATGCCCGCTGTCTTACTGGGACAACGAGAACTGCGAGTACTGGTGTCCTTGGCACAACTGCACGGTGGATTACTACGGAGGAGCAACTAAGAGAATGAGCGGATGCCCTCTGGTGGAAAGCGATAAAGTATGACAGATTGGTACTGGAACACAGAAGATGATGATATGATTATATGCCCATATTGCGGAATGACAGTTAAACCATCTTATGAAGATACATACATAGGTGATAAGTGCGTTGATTGCTACGATGAAGGCAATGTACAGACGGTAACTTGTGATGGTTGCGACAAGAAATTCACAATCGAGCCATATCAAAGTGGTTGGAGCTATAAGACAGAAACCATTGATGGAGAGATGACTGAGCAAGAACATGAACAGTATGAGTGAGGTAGAGGGATGACAAGAGAAGATATAGACAGAATAGCATCAGAATACTTTAATGATAAAGAATCTGAACATGAAATGGACGAAGTATTTGATTTAGCGAAAAAAGCCCTTGAAGAACGGAAAGAGGATATGTTTGGCGAGATAATAGCAGGTCTAAGAGCTCATAAGTGGAACAAAGACGAAGGTTCAAAAGCCATATATGATTCTGCTATTAACGATGCCGTCACTTATATAGAAGAGTATATGGACAGAGATGCCGAAGCACAGGCAACCGAGCTTCTTACAGAAGCAAGAGAATGTGCAGAAGAGTCTTCTTGAAGTTCAGAAAGGAATCTAATTATGGATTGGAATAAAGCAATAAAAGAATGTCCTTCATGCATAAACGGTGTATGTACAGTTTTGCAGGGAAATAAGCGTTGTACTGATGTTGTTACGAGTGGAAAATGCCCTATAAAACAATTGGAAAATAAATTCGATCATAAAGGTAAACTACCCACATCTGGAATATAGCCCCTTTGCCAAGCGGTAAGACAACGGCCTTTGACGCCGTTATTC
>JAEEGL017236196.1_pt1 | contig 18048 bp, 19 predicted proteins | sample 9134231 | NCBI WGS metagenome assembly JAEEGL01 (sample SAMN16246548, study PRJNA631951) | gut metagenome | biome: gut microbiome; feature: rumen; material: fiber-attached | host: Bos | place: Iran: Karaj | collected 2018-10 | reverse complement strand
GGGAAGACGGAAGCGGCCGACGTTCATTCCGAGCATGTTCATCGCCGTCTTTACGGGCATGGGGTTTACCTCCATGAACATGGCGTCCATAAGCTTTGCATATTTGAGCGTAAGCGCGGTTGCGGCTTCGAAGTCTTTGTTCAGGCAAAGATCGCAGATATCGGTCATGACGCGGGGCAGGAAATTGCCGAGCACGGACACTACGCCGACTCCGCCTATAGCCATGCAGGGAACGGTGAAGATATCGTCGCCGCTCCAGAAATAGAGATCGTCTCCGACGACGGCCCGCGTCTGAAGGATGAGATTGACGTCCTTGGAGGCTTCCTTTACGCCGTTTATCATCGGGTGCTTGGCAAGCTCGATATATGTCGAAGCGGCGATCGTAACACCTGTCCTGGAGGGGACGTGATAAACGATTATCGGTATGTTGACGCGGTCTGCTATGTGGGTAAAGTGGGCGATAAGACCCTTCTGCGTAGCTTTATTGTAGTAAGGAGTAACGCAAAGAAGTCCGTCCGCTCCGCTTTTCTCCGCGGCGGTGCCCATTATGACGGCGGAGTTTGTATCGTTGCTCCCGGAACCCGCAATGACTTTTATGCGGCCCGCGGCATGCTTTACGGCAAAATCTACGACCTTTATGTGTTCATCGATGCTCTGGGTGGAGCATTCGCCCGTCGTTCCGTTTATTACGACGGCAGCAGTGCCGCCTTCTATCTGCAGATCGATGAGCTCGGCGAGTTTGTCATAATCGACGCCGTTTTCAAGATACGGCGTGACCATGGCGACCGATGACCCTTTGAATACAGGTGTTTTCATGATGCCTCCATGCAAAATGACTTATTTGGGCTGGATGTATCCTTTCGCGCAGTAGAGCTCGGCCATGAGTACGTTGCCGCCCGCCGCACCGCGAAGAGTGTTGTGCGAGAGGCTGACGAACTTGACGTCGTACTGCGTATCGGGGCGAAGTCTGCCGATGGAAACGGCCATGCCGTTTTCAAGCATGCGGTCGAGCTTCGTCTGAGGTCTGTCAGGCTCCTCGAAATAGTTGAGGAACTTCTTCGGCGCAGAGGGAAGGCCGAGGCCGGCTATCGGGTTTTCATAGTTATCCCAGGCGTAACGTATCTCTTCGAGCGAGGGCTTGTTCCTGAAGGAAGCGAAAACTGCCGCCATATGTCCGTCGCTGACGGGGACTCTCAGGCACTGTGCCGTGATCGCGATGCCCTCGGCTTTTACGATCACTCCGTCCTTTATCTCGCCCCAGACCTTGAGCGGCTCCTGCTCGGATTTTTCTTCTTCTCCGCCGATATAGGGGATGACGTTGTCAATCATCTCAGGCCAGCGCTCGAAGGTCTTGCCGGCGCCGGAAATGGCTTGATAAGTGCAGGCGAGGACTTTATCTATGCCGTATTTGCGGAGAGCGTTGAGCGCGGGAACATAGCTCTGGATGGAGCAGTTGGACTTGACGGAGATGAAGCCCCTCGTCGTACCGAGCCTTTTGCGCTGATAATCGACGACCTTTATGTGATCGGGATTTACCTCGGGTATGATCATGGGAACGTCAGGCGTCCAGCGGTGAGCGCTGTTGTTGGACATGACGGGGCATTCCATCTTCGCGTATTCTTCTTCAAAGGCTCGTATCTCGTCCTTAGACATATCGACGGCGCAGAAAACGAAATCGTTTTCATCGGCTATCTTTTTCGCGTCCGCGACAGCATCCCGCATGACGAGGTCCTTGTATTTCGCGGGCAGGGGAGAAGTCATGCACCAGCGGCTCCCGAGAGCTTCTTCATAAGTCTTGCCTGCGCTGCGTGCGCTTGCCGCGACGGTGTTTAGCTCGAACCACGGGTGGTTCTCCATGAGCGTAATGAGTCTCTGACCGACCATCCCGGTCGCGCCGAGTATACCGACTTTGTACTTTCTCATAATGACCTCCGTTAATGATATTCATCCGCAGCAAAGTCTATGACCGGCCCGGATAAATATTACCAGAATTAATTAGTAAATTCGCTGTTGATACAATAATTAAGATACTGTATAATAATATAAATACGTAAACTTGTCAATATTTCAGACCTGTCTGAAAGGTATTCAAATGATGAAAAGGCTCTATAAAAGCTGCGTGCTGATCCTGGTCGTGCTGGCAATGCTTTTTGTCGCACACCCGAGAAGCTCCGCATATACATCTCAGGTCGAAATAATGCGTATCGGCCTAAATTACGGCAGCAATGAACTGAGTTCGGCAAATCTTGCGAGAAGATACGGCTCGGGCTACCAGTTCGGCTGGTATAATTCCTCGCGCGAATTCGTTCCCATCGCTTTCTGCTCCGAGAGCCAGATAACTATGCTCAAAGATAAAAATATGTATCTGACCTGGGGATCGTCCTATACGGACGAAAAACCCTCCAGCTATCCCGGCGTAGTCGGCTGCTACCACATCCTTCTTGACAGGCTTCCTGCGGACTACGGCGACGCCTGCGAGCTGGCTGCTCAGTTTTCCGGCGGCTTTGTCGGGTATTACAACGGCGTCTGGCGTGTCTGCGTCGGCTCTTACGTAAGTGCGGACGAAGCAGAAACTGCTATCGCAGAGCGTGATTTTATCGGATCGGCATTTTCCGCGAGTTCGTCGTGCATCGTAGTAGTCAAGACCGGAACGACGGACATCCTCTTCGAATTCGACTGCGGCTCTTCCGCGAGCTTCGCCGTTAAGCCGCTCGACGTCGTCGACCAGAGCACGGGAGCCGTGACGCAGAAGGCGCAGACCTGGTTCAAGGGCCGCAGCTACTATGGAGGATTCCAGTATTCCCGCCTTAGCGGCAACAACATAACCGTCGTCAACTTTGTTTCTCTTGAAGACTACATAAAGGGCGTCGTGCCCTACGAATCCGGCTCGACGTGGCCGCTGGAAGCTCTGAAGGCTCAAGCGCTCTGCGCAAGAACGTACGCAGTCAGAAATCTCGGCAACCATTCTTCGAGAGGCTTCGATCTGTGCAATACGACTGACTGCCAGGTATATTTCGGGACTGACGGAGCCACCGAGACAAGCGACAGAGCCGTCGAAGAGACTGCGGGAAAGTTCGTCGTATATAACGGCGAGCTCTGCGATACAGTCTATCATTCCTCTGACGGCGGGGCGACAGAGGACAGCGAAAACGTCTTCTATGCAGCTCTGCCTTATCTGCGCGGCGTTGTCGATCCCTATGAAAGTACGGTCAATACGGGCTATTCCTCCTGGAGCTATACATACACGGCCGACGATATAACCTGGATCCTGCAGAACAAGGGGTATAACTGCGCTCATATCGTCAGTATCACCCCGACTTATACGAGGATGGGAAATATCTATTCCCTCAAGTTTACGGACGAAAACGGAAAGACATTTTCCTTCACAAGGTCCAGCGCAGGCAGCATTCTTTACAGCTCCACTTTGAAAAAGTACACGCACAGCCAGCGCTTCACGATACAGTGCGCAGGAGAGACCGGGATACAGCTGTATGTCAACGACGCGAACAATCCAGTCGATTCGAATACGCTTTACGCGACCGGCTCTTCCGGAACGCAGCCCATAGGCTCTGCCGGACAGCTTACAGTCCTTACCGGCTCCGGAATGGAGACAGTCGAGATCAAAAATTCCGGACCCGAGCTTTCTGCCGACGCATATATCGTCAGCGGCAGCGGCTGGGGTCATAACGTGGGCATGAGTCAATACGGCGCGCTTGCGATGGCAAACCTCGGATACAGCTGCGAGGATATAATCAAGTTTTACTTTACCGGAGTCTCCATAGAATGAAAACATCCGATTTTTCCTACGATCTTCCCGAAGAACTGATCGCCCAGACGCCGCTCGACAGACGCGACGCCTCACGCCTGCTCGTTCTTGATAAAACTACCGGCGCGCGTGAACACAGACATTTTTCCGATATTGCCGAGTATCTCGTTCCGGGAGATCTTCTCGTTCTGAACGATTCCCGCGTCATCCCCGCAAGGCTTCTCGGAGCTCGCGAGACAGGAGGAGCCGCCGAGCTGCTGCTTCTCAACGAAAAGGATGACGGCAGATGGGAATGTCTCGCCAGACCCGGCAAAAGGCTGAAAGTCGGCTCCAAAGTCATTTTCGGTGAAGGCGAGCTGACTGCTTTCATCGACGAAGTCCTTCCCGACGGCAACAGGATCGTGCGCTTCGAATATGACGGCATATTTCTCGAAGTTCTTGAAAAGCTCGGACGTATGCCCCTTCCGCCTTATATAAAAAAAGAACTTCAGGACGGGGAGCGTTATCAGACCGTATATTCGAAAAACCTCGGGAGCGCCGCCGCTCCGACGGCCGGTCTGCATTTTACTCCCGAACTTCTTGATAAGCTCCGCGAGAAGGGGGTAGAGCTCTGCTTTCTGACTCTTCATGTCGGGCTCGGTACTTTCCGTCCCGTCAAGGAGGAGGACATTGAGGATCATCTCATGCACGAGGAATACTGCGTTGTGAGCCCCGAAGCCGCCTCTCAGATAAATCGTGCAAAGAGGGAAGGACGCAGGGTCGTCGCCTGCGGAACGACATCCTGCAGGACGCTGGAAGCTCTCAGCAAAAAAGACGGGAGCATAGAGCCCTTCTCGGGCAACATCAATATCTTCATATACCCGGGATATAAGTTCAAATGTATCGATGCGCTCATAACGAATTTTCATCTTCCCGAGAGCACGCTTATCATGCTCGTTTCTGCTTTCGCCGGAAGAGAGAAGATCCTTGATGCGTATAAAGAGGCCGTGGAAATGAAATACAGATTTTTTTCCTTCGGCGACGCCATGTTCATTCACTGACGCGGAGGAACTATGTTTGAGTTATTAAAGACCGACGGCAAGGCTCGCCGGGGCATGTTCACTACTCCGCACGGGATCGCGGAAACGCCCGTATTCATGAACGTCGGTACTATCGGGGCGATAAAGGGCGCCGTAGCTGCAGAGGAACTGCACGGTCTCGGCACTCAGATAGAGCTTTCCAACACTTATCATCTGCATCTCAGGCCCGGAGAGAATATCGTCAAGGAACTCGGCGGTCTTCATAAGTTCATGGGGTGGGACGGGCCTATCCTTACTGACAGCGGAGGATTTCAGATATTCTCGCTCGCCAAACTTCGGAAAATAACCGAGGAAGGCGTTACTTTCCGCTCTCATATCGACGGCGCCAGGATCTCCATGTCCCCCGAGGACAGCATGCGTATCCAGTCCTTTCTCGGCTCGGATATTGCAATGGCGTTTGACGAGTGCGTCGAGATACCTTCGCCTCCGGAGTACATGAGGCAGGCCGCAGAAAGAACGGCGAGATGGCTCGGACGGTGTGTCGACGAGATCGCATCGCTGAATTCCAGAAGCGGCGCCACCAATCCCGGACAGGTCCTTTTCGGTATCAACCAAGGCGGCATCGATAAGGCGCTGCGAATAGAACACATGCAGCAAATAGCTCGCTATGACCTTGCCGGATACGCCATAGGCGGTCTTGCCGTCGGAGAGACGTCTCAGCAGATGTACGACACCATTGAAGCCGTAGAGCCGTATATGCCCTCGGACAAGCCCCGATATCTCATGGGCGTCGGGACGCCGGAGAATATCGTAGAAGCCGTTGGAAGGGGAGTCGATTTCTTCGACTGCGTCATGCCTGCGCGCAACGGCAGACACGGGAAGTTTTATACTAAACATGGAGTGCTCAATATCAAAAACGAGCAGTATGAGCGGGATGATAGGCCAATAGACGAGGAATGCGGCTGTCCCGTCTGCAGGATGCATTCACGCGCATATATAAGGCATCTTTTCAAAGCGGGAGAGATGCTCGCGATGCGCTTCGGAGTCCTGCACAACCTATGGTACTACAACGAGCTGATGGCTCGGATAAGAAATGCCATTGACGAAGGGCATTACGAGGAATTCAAATCAGACTTTTATAAAAACGATTGTTTTAAAATAAGCTCTTGCAATAAACGCTGACAAAAGGTATAATCAAGCATCAGATTGAAGGAGGATAAGAATCTTGTCTACCAAAGCCAAAAGAACTATCGCAGTGATTTGCGTTGTTGCCCTTCTCGTAGCGCTGTTTGCCGGCTGCATGGCTCCGCAGACCGCTGCCGAGGGCGCGGCCGAAGGCGAAGCCGCGAAGAGCCCCCTTGGAAACTATACCTACATAATAATGTTCGTTCTCCTCATAGTCGTCTTTTATTTCTTCCTCATCAGACCCGAAAACAAGAAGAAAAAGAAGCTCGCTGAAATGAGAAACGAGCTTTCCGTCGGCGATGAAATAACCACCATCGGCGGACTTACCGGAAAGATCTGCTCAATAAAGGACGATCTCATCACGTTCGAGACCGGTGAAGACAGAGTCCGCATCCAGGTCACAAAGTGGGCCGTCTCCACAAAGGGAACCGATACCAACCAGACTGCGAAATAATTATTATAGAAGGCCGGGGTTTGATCCCCGGCCTTTCTGTATTAATAAATAAGCCTCCCGCCGAATACGATTTAACAAGTGATCGGCGGGAGGTTTAATTATGGGAAGAATTAAGAATAAGGGATCATTAATAATATTCTCTGCTTTGATTTCAGCCGGGATACTGTTTCTATTATTATCGGCTGCCGCATTTATGACGGTTAAAGGAATAATAACAGAAGATATGATGACGCCGATAATCTGTATATCAGTATCTGCAGCCGGATTTGCAGGTTCACTGATACAGAGTAAGGATTATCAGAAAGCAAGTCTGATCCGTGGTTTCATGACCGGACTGATCCTATTCGGAGTACCTTTTTTGATAGGGAAGACGACTTCAATAGAAACGATCGAAACAGGTAAAGCAGCTTCGATCCTGGCTTTTTCTTTGATAGGCTCATTAACCGGAACAGTCATATCTAACAAAAAAAGAGGGTATCATCGAAGATGATTACTATTCGTATATCTGATGTAATCATAAATGTGTGTTTACATAAGATCAGTTCAAATGACAATATATAGTATTAAGCCCGAAATCGCTTCACAAAATCGTGTATTATTGCCCTTTCGATCGATGCAGCTCGATAAAAGCCGGTTTTAAAGTTTACATAAAACTGTTAACATAAAATATTGTCATAATAACCAAAAATAAGATTTTTTGTCACTTTTGCTTGATTATTTTTTTTATTTGTAATATATTTATGGCACATCGCCGTAAGTCGGTTTATGGATGTGTCCGGATCGGTTTGCGGAGGTGAGGTGTTTTATGCATCGAAAATACGTCAGCAGGTTGACAGAAGCCGACATTTCATTCATTTCGCGTGTTGTTTGCTTCTCTTCTTTCGCTGCAGGCTGCTTTGCCGGTGCTTTATGCGGATCGACGCCTTCAGGGACTGCTTCGGTTGTCGTAAAATCCTTTCTAGACAATTTTCCCGGTTACATAAGCGTAAACGATATGTCTTCCCGGCTTTTTCTCTCCGGGATATCTTTAGCTTCCGTTTTCCTCGCTTTTATTTCCTCGTTTTTCCTTTTCGGCGCAGTTTCCGTTCCCATTATTCTCTTTTTTAAAGCTTTTTCTTTTTCCTATATTTGTGCGTCTGTGATATCCTGCGGGGGAACGGGCGTTTTCAAGCTTTTTCTTGTCTGTTCTCTCTGCGATATCCTCTGTTTTATTCCTTTTTGCATCTGCATTTCGATCAGATCCTTCGAATGTTCCTGCAGGCTATTCGGAAAAGTCTTTTGCAGTCGGGCCGGAAAGGCATACGGCCTGAGCTGCGTTAAGATCTTCTCCGTTTTGCTGGCCCTCACGGGGGCGGCTTTTATCGCTCAGCTTTATCTCATCCCCTTGCTTGCCGGCCGACTTTTGGCCGAGCCCTTGCGCAATATCTTTTAGGAAGGTAACAAGACATGACGGACGATGAGCTGCTCATTGAGCAATTCAAGGGCTACCTCACCAATGAAAAAAAGGCTTCGTCTAATACGTTAGTCTCATATCTGCGCGACGTGAACCAGTTTGAGAAATATCTGGCTCGCTCTGCGTCTCCGTCTCTCGTTTCTGTTTCGTCCGACGACGTGCAGGGTTACGTGAAGTGGATGAAGAAGAACGGCAAGTCGGTCGCGACAATGTCCCGCTGCGTCGCTTCGCTCAAATGCTTCTATAACTACCTGATCTCGAAAAACCTCGTCGAGGTCAATCCCGCCGCTCATATTGAGATGGACAAGCAGAGCCGCAAGCTTCCCGAGATCCTTACGAGCAGGGAAGTCGAGCTCTTTCTCGACCAGGCTGACGGCAACGACGTCAAGGGGATCCGTGACAAGGCCATGCTCGAGCTGCTTTATGCGACCGGCATCCGCGTCACTGAGCTTATTGATCTCGACGTAAGCGACGTCAACCTTTCCGCCGGCGTCGTCAGATGCCGCGGCAAGGACAAGGAACGCCTTATCCCGATGTATTCCGTCGCGATCAAGGCCATTTCCGAATATCTTGAGCGTGTAAGGCCCAATATGATCGCGGACCCGGACGAGCAGGCGTTCTTCGTTAATATCAGCGGAACGCGCATGTCCCGTCAGGGATTCTGGAAGATAGTCAAATCCTATCAGCAAAAAGCCGGCATCGAAAAGGAGATAACCCCCCATACTCTCCGCCATTCTTTTGCCGCGCATCTGCTCGAAAACGGCGCAGATCTCCGCTCCATTCAGGAGATGCTCGGTCATGCCGATATCTCCTCGACGCAGGTCTATGCCAAGATAGTCAAAAAGCAGCTCAAGGACGTTTATAACAGGGCTCATCCCAGAGCCTGACGGAGTGCGCAATGAGTCTCTTCAGACCCTATCAATACAAGAACAAGCCGGATTTCCCGAAGGACGCTCCCATCAAAAACGGATTTTTCGTTTTCTGGGAGATATACTTCAGGAAATTTTGGCGTTTTTTGACCCTTAATCTGCTCTTCTTTGTGACGACGATGCCGTTCCTCTTCGTTTTCTATATCGCCGCCACGGGCTACTTTGCAGGGAGCACCGTTCTTGCTTCGGCAGGCGAGGGGTATGACCTTTTCGCGGGCATAGGCATTTTCGCGACGGTCATGGACGTCATTCCGAGCTTTCTCTATATTCCTATCCTCATAATCGCCGTCATAATCTACGGCCCACTCAAGATGGGTCAGACCTATATCTTCCGCAATTTTGCCCGCGAGGAGCACGCCTGGCTGTCTGACGTTTTTTCCCGTGCATGGAGAAACGTCAAGCAGGGACTTTTCTTCGGGATACTCGACTGTATCGTCATCCCGCTCCTGATCATGGGCGCATTCGGCAGCGTCCTTAACACGACGGCTGCGATAAGCGTCATATCTCTCATTTCGAGGATCCTTGCCGCGCTCATTCTCGTGTTCTATCTCTATATGCGCAAGTACTTCTATCTGATAGCCGTCACGATGGAGCTCAGCGTATTTCAGATCATCAGGAACGCGATGCTCTTTGTTTTCATCGCTTTCGGGAGAAACGTTTTGTCCGGTCTGGTCAATCTGATCCTGTTCGTCGTTTGCATCATGACGCTTCCTATGATTACGTTTATAACGCTCCCGCTCTTTTATTATTCTTTCAACGGCTTTGCAAACTGTTTCATCTGCTATCCTCCGATCAAAAAATACCTGATCCTTCCCGCGATGCAGCTGGAAAAAGAAAAAGCCGGCGAAGCCACCGGAGAACCGGAGGAAATCGCCGAAAGACCTGCTGACGCGGATGAATGAATAATAAAGCCTGCCGTCTCTTGATATGCCGGCAGGCTTTATTATTTCCTTTTATTGTTTTCCCGACGTCAATGTGATAAAATAGAATAACAGCAAAAATGGCGGTGTGCTTTATGCTTGTGCTTGGATTCGACCCCGGGATAGCGACTGTCGGCTTCGGCGCCGTAAACTGCGAAAGCGGTTCTCTTTCTCTTATTCAATACGGCGTTATAACGACTCAGGCCGGTCTCCCACTTTCCGAAAGGCTGAACCAGATTTTTGAAGATGCGTCTCAGCTTATCGAGCTTTTCAAGCCCGACGAGATAGCGATAGAGGAGCTCTTTTTCAATACGAATATAACGACAGGCATCTCCGTCGCTCACGGGAGGGGAGTCCTCCTCCTTGCCTGCAGGCGGGCCGGGATCCCGATCCGCGAATATACTCCGCTTCAGGTCAAGCAGTCCGTTGTCGGATACGGGCGCGCGGAGAAAAAGCAGGTGCAGGATATGGTGAAGCGTCTTTTGAAAATGGAAACGCTCCCGAAGCCGGACGACGCAGCAGACGCGCTCGCCATCGCCATTTGTCACGCCAGAGCAGCCACGTCGCTCATATATAAAGATTGGGGTAATAACACATGTTCTACTACCTGAAGGGGCGCGTAGCCCTTATAAGGCCTTATATGGCCGTCATAGACTGCGGAGGCGTCGGATATGCCTGCCATACGACGCTGAAGACGCTCGCAGCGCTCAGTCAGGGCGACGAAGCAAAGCTCTATACTTACTGCAACGTCCGTGAGGACGCTTTCGATATCTACGGTTTCGTTTCCGAATCCGAGCTCGAATGCTTCAAGCTTCTCATAGGCATAACCGGCGTCGGGCCGAAGGCAGCGATATCCATTCTGTCATCGAGCTCACCCGAGGATCTCGCGGCTTCCGTAGTATCCGGAAACGAAAAGGCTCTTACCGTCGCGCCGGGCATAGGCAAAAAGCTCGCTCAGAGAATAATGCTCGAGCTGCGCGACAAAATGGGTGAAACTCTTATTGACGGCGCCGTTTATCCCGCCGTTCCGTCGTCCGTTTCACCCGACAGCCAGAAGGTCAAGGACGTCAACGCTGCGCTTACCGTGCTCGGCTACACTCCGGCCGAGATAAACGCAGCCATGAAGACCATAGAGACCGACAAGCTCACCGCTGAGGAAATTATCAAGGAGATCCTCAAGAGATCGCTCAAATAACCGGAGGAAGACATGAGTATTGATTTTTCAAAGGAGATCGAACTCGGCAACCGACTGACCGAGTCCCAGTTCGTGCCGGAAGACGCGGGCGAGATCTCTCTGCGCCCCATGACTCTTTCCGACTCCGATTTTATTGGTCAGGAAAAAGCCAAGCGCAATCTGGAAGTGTTCATCCAAGCTGCTAAAAACAGGGGAGAGGCGCTTGACCACGTCCTCCTTCACGGGCCTCCGGGCCTCGGCAAGACCACGCTCGCGACTATCATCGCAAACGAGATGGGAGTCAATATCCGCAAGACCTCCGGTCCTGCGATAGAGAAGCCGCGCGACCTCGCGGCGCTGCTGACGAACCTCAACGAGGGCGACATTCTCTTCGTCGACGAGATCCACAGGCTCAACAGAGCCGTCGAGGAGATACTTTACCCCGCCATGGAGGATAACGAGATCGATATAATCATCGGTCAGGGTCCTTCGGCGAATTCCATCAGGTTGGAACTAAAGAAGTTCACGCTCGTCGGAGCCACGACACGTTCCGGTCAGCTTTCCGCCCCGCTGAGAGATCGCTTCGGTGTCATCCTGAAGCTTGAGCTTTATTCTCCCGAGGAGCTAAAGCACATCATAATAAGAAGCGCAAAGCTGCTCGGCATAGGCATAGAGGATAAAGGCGCCGCGGAGATAGCTAAACGTTCTCGCGGAACGCCCCGTATCGCCAACAGGCTGCTAAAGCGAGTCAGAGACTTTGCGGAAGTCAAGTCCGACGGCGTAATATCGCAGGCCGTAGCCGATGAAGCTCTGACTCAGCTCGAGATCGACGAGCTCGGCCTCGATTCCGTCGACAGGCGTCTGCTTGACAGCATCATCAAGAACTACGGGGGAGGCCCTGTCGGCCTTGAGACGCTTGCATCGACCATCAACGAGGAAGCTGTCACCATAGAGGATATGTATGAGCCGTATCTGCTCCAGCAGGGCTTTATCACCCGCACCCCGCGCGGAAGATGTGCAACGAAGCGAGCTTACGAGCATCTCGGTTTGAAGTATCTCGGGCAGGAAAGTCTCGAGCTCTGAAGGCTGCGTCAGCTTGATTTGCCCTTAAATCGGCTTAAATTGACCAAAATATGTCATAATAATGTTAAATTTACCTTGACAAAGTATGATACCGGGCATATAATCTATCATGCTAAATAGGATACTATTATGGATAAATATAAATCCATATCTGAAAATGAGCTCTGCGCGCTCGCCAAAGCGGGCGATGCAGAAGCCGAATATGCTTTAGTACAAAAGTACAGCAGCCTCGTCAAAGCATGCGCAAGACCCTATTTCCTTGCCGGGGGCGACAGTGAGGACCTCATCCAGGAAGGTATGTTTGGCCTCATAAGCGCTATCCGCGAATTCCGCCCGGACGGCGGAGCTTCCTTCAGGGCATTTTGCGAGCTTTGTATCCGCAGACGTCTATATACAGCAATCCGTTCCGCATCGACGCGGAAGAACATCTCTCTTGACGATTGTCTGTCTCTGCAATCCCCCCATTTTGACGAAAATCAAGCCCAAGCAGTAAATGCTTTATGCGACGCATTCAGGCGCGGACCCGAAGATCTTGTGATTGAGAAAGAGGGCTCTGACGAGCTTCTGACCTCGTTTTTGTCCTGCCTTTCTAAACTTGAAGCCGAGGTTCTGGGTTTATATTTAAAAGGTTTGTCATACCGGGAAATTGCTTCAAGACTCGGTTCTTCGGAAAAATCCGTTGATAATGCAGTCCAGCGCATAAGGCGCAAGCTGGCTTCCAACCTTAATTCAGGCGACATCAGATAACTGATCGCATATATTACCCGCAAGGGAAAAGATTTTTGTCAAAAGTGAGGAAAGACAATGTACGAAGACAAGACACTGGTTTGCAAAGAGTGTGGAAATGAGTTCGTTTTCACGGCCGGTGAGCAGGAGTTCTATGCTGAGAGAGGCTTCCAGAATGAGCCCCAGCGCTGCAAGCCCTGCCGCGACGCCAGAAAGAACGCTGCCAGAGGCCCCAGAGAGTACTTCACCGCTGTCTGCGCCAACTGCGGCGGAGAGGCGAAGGTTCCTTTCGAGCCCAAGTCTGACAGACCCGTCTACTGCAGCGATTGTTTCGCTAAGATGAGAGAGAACGGCTGAGTCACTTCAATGCACGAGCAAGGGACGTCATTTGACGTCCCTTTTGCTTTTTCTGTTGCGTTTATGCAGATATTGGTGTATACTGCTCGCGAAAGCAATACTCATGAATGATTTGGAGGTTAAAATGGCTTATCAGATCACTAAAGATACTCTGATTTCCGAGATCCTCGAAAATGCGCCCGAAACTGCGCCCCTTTTCATGGAAATCGGTATGCACTGCCTCGGCTGCGCAATGGCCAACGGCGAATCCGTTTCTCAGGCCTGCCGCGCTCACGGCGTCGACGTCGATCAGTTTATCGTCAAGGCTAACGATCTTATCGCCGATTTTGCGAACTGAGATCATATGAAAGACGGAGCGGGGGCAGAAATGACTCCCGCTCCGGTTTTATATCATGAGGAAACTATCAAACAGACTTAAGTCAATAGCTGATATGGTCTGCGGCGAGAGAATCGTCGACGTCGGAACGGATCATGCCTATCTTCCGCTGTATCTTGTTTCGTCTGGGAAGTGCTCGCGCGCTTTCGCTTCCGACATCGCCGAAGGCCCGCTTTCAAATGCCGCCGAAACCATCAGAGGATACGAGGATAGCATAAGCCTCGTCCTTGCCGACGGCCTCAGCGGCGTCCCCGAGGAAGAAGTCGACTGCGTTGTCATAGCGGGCATGGGCGGGGACATGATCGAACATGTGATTTCCGGTTCTCAATGGCGCTTTGAAGGAAAAACGCTCGTGCTCCAGCCCATGACCAAGCTTCCCGAGCTCTGCAAATGGCTTTGGGAGGCCGGCTTCAGCATAATCGATGAAAGACTCTCCGAGGATTCCGGAACGCTTTACAGAGCCATGAAAGCCGTCAGAGCGCCATGTGAAAAGCCCGAGCCATGGGAGCTGTGGGCAGGAAAGCCGCTTTTCGATCGCGGCGATCCGCTTCTCGCCCGTTGGCTGGATAAATGCATCGCCTCGCTCCGCCGTGCTTGCGGCGGCATGAGAGCAGGCGGCATCGATCCCGGCGCAGAGCTGACAGCCGCGCTCGATGGACTTAAAATGAAGAAAGAGGAGCTTGGCAAATGACTGTATCTGAGGTTTTGAAAGAGCTCGCGGCGTTTGCGCCGCTCGAATACAAAATGGACTTCGATAACGTCGGTCTGCTCGTCGGAGAAGAGTCAAAGGAGATCGGCAGGATACTGCTTTCTCTCGATATCACGAGCGAGGTCGTCGCTGAAGCTGCCGAACAGGGAGCTGAGCTCATCGTTTCGCACCATCCCGTGCTCTTCGACGTAAAGAGCGTTCGAAAAGGCGATCCCTTTACGGGAAAGATCTACGATCTCATTTCCAACGGCATCTCTGCGATCTGCATGCATACCAATCTCGACAGCGCTGCAGGCGGAGTCAACGACGCGCTTGCCGCCGCCGTCGGACTGACCGATATCGGACCGCTTGAAGCGGCAGGGGAGGACGAGCGCGGCTTTTACGGGATTGGCCGGGTCGGAAAGCTGCCCGATCCCGTTTCCATGAAGGAGTACCTGCCTCGTCTAAAGTCCGCTCTGAGGACCAACGGGCTGCGATACTACGACGCGGGCAGACCCGTTTGCCGTGTCGCTGTCGGAGGCGGCTCCTGCGGGAGCTATCTCGGTCTCGCAGACAGCCTTGGATGCGATACCTTCATAACGGCCGACGTCAAATATGACGTCTTTCTTCAGGCGAAGGAACGCGGCGTAAATCTCATTGACGGAGATCACTTCTGCACGGACAACGTCGTAATTGAGCCTTTAAGAGAGCTTCTTCGCGAGAGATGTCCGCAGCTTGAGATCATCACGTCAAAGAAGCATCACCAGACCGCAGAGTTTTACGTATGAAAAAGAAAAGCGCTGTGCAAGCCGCACAGCGCTTTCTTTTTTTGATCACCTGAGCTTGATGGTCTTCCATTTGCCCTGCAAATACCTTCCGTAAATGCCGAGCGCTCTGAGTATCTGGTCGGCAATAACGGCGATCCAGGCTCCGAAGAGGCCGAGGTGAAGAACGTTGACGCAAAGGTAGACGAGCGAGAGTCTGACGATGACGACCGTAAAGAGCACGATGAAAGCCTGGACTCTCGTATCGCCTGCACCGCGAAGGCATCCTCCGACGACGAACTGCGTCGACTGGAAGGGCTGCATTATCGCAACGAAGATCATGACCTTCGTCGCGAGCTCGAGGACCGTTTCGTCGACCCTGTAGAGCGTTGTAAGTATCCCTCTTGCGAAGATCAGAAGAAGGATGCCGACGGCGATGCAGCAGTACATGGAGATACGCCTGCAGCGCAGTCCGTAGTGCTCCGCCATATCGAGCCTGCGTCTTCCGAGGCTCTGTCCGACCAGCGTCGTAGCGGAGACGGCAAAGCCCTGACCTATGTTGATAGACAGATTCTGAATGTTGATGCAGATGGAATGGGCGTCGGAGGCTTCCTTGCCGAGCGAAAATACCGTGCGGCCGAAGAGAATGTAGCCCAGCCGCATGAAGAGCTGCTCGACCATGGCCGGGGCGCCGACCTTGATGATGTTCAGGATGACGTCCTTTTCGAAACGGAACGCGCGGCGGAGACTGAGCTTAAGATAGAACCTGCCGCTGAGTATGCAGTAGAAGGCTATAGCGGTCGCGACGGTCTGACCTATTGCCGTGGCGATGGACGCGCCGACGACGCCGAGCGCTGGAGCTCCGAGTTTGCCGTTTATCAGGACCCAGTTGAAGAATATGTTGACCAGATTGGCAATGACGTTGTAGATCATGCACGGCTTGGAGTTGCCTGTGCCGCGAAGCGCCGCCGTTATGCAGACGCTCCACACCGAGATCGGCAGCGTTATCATCTGGATCTTCATATAACGCGTCGCAAGACCGATTATCTCCTCGCCGCTTCCTCCGTTGGACATAAAGGATACCAGATTGCGCGAGAACAGCGTTCCGAAGATCATCCCGAATATCGAGATGAAAGTGGCTATCATCAGCGCCTGACGGAGAATGGAATTGGCCTTGTTCTGGTCGTGGGCTCCGCGTGCGCGGGCTATCGTAGCCGTCGCGCCGGTATTCAACGCCATGATTGCGGTCATGATGAGCATCCTGGGCTGCATGGTGAGGCTCACGGCGGTGACAGCGCCGGTGCCGCACCCGCTGACCATCATCGTGTCAGCCATGGATACGAACGAAGTCAGGAAAAGCTCAGCGAGGGAAGGCCATGCTATATGGAGGATATCTCTGTATAAACTTTTGGACTCGATCGTCTCGGGGAGGACCTTTCGCTCTTTCCGGCTCTTTTTGAGCTCGCGTTCAACGTCCTCGTCAGTTCCGAAGGGAAGAGTGTCGAGCGTTGTTTTAATGCCGCTGATCTTTTCTTCCTTGACGGCGGCTTCTGCATTTGCCATGGGGATAACTCCTTAAAGCGGGAAGACCCGCATTTCGACTTTATTAAGACTAAATATATCATAAAGCGCTTAAGCTATCAACTAAAATTTTGCAAAAAAAGGGAGCGGGGGAAATCCCGCTCCGGTTTTTATCTTTCAAGGAATCTCGCAAGGAAATCTTTTGTCTCCTGTTTGGCCGGATGTACGAATATATCCTCCGAGCTTCCTTCCTCGCATATAACGCCGTCCTTCATAAATACGACGTGCGAGGAAACGTCCCTGGCAAAAGCCATCTCATGCGTCACGACAAGCATCGTGAGGCCCTCGGCAGCGAGCTTTCTCATAACGGCGAGCACTTCTCCTACCATCTGAGGATCGAGCGCGCTCGTCGGCTCGTCAAAAAGCAGGATCTCCGGAGTCATCGAAAGAGCTCTTGCAATGGCTACGCGCTGCTTCTGTCCGCCGGATATCTGCTTTGGCTTGGCCTTGATATACGGCGACATCCCGACCTTATCGAGAAATTCGAGAGCTGTCCTCTCGGCCTCGGCCTTGCTTCTTTTCAGGACGCTTCGCTGTCCTATCATGCAGTTTTCGAGCACGGTCATATTATTGAAGAGGTTAAAATTCTGGAAGACCATGCCGACCTTGGCTCTGTAAGCGGGGATATTGAAGCCTGAGCGCATAATATCTTCGCCGTGGAACAGGATGCTTCCGCTCGAAGGGGTCTCAAGCATGTTGACGCAGCGAAGAAGGGTCGATTTTCCGCTGCCGGAAGCTCCGATTATGCAGGTAACGTCCCTGGGACGAACGGAAAAATCGATATTCGACAGCACCTGATGGTCTCCGAAGCTTTTCGCCAGATGCCGAACTTCAAGAACAGGTGAATCCATATTTACAGCCTCCTGTTCTTAAAAGGATAGTTCGCCATACCGCTCGTATAGGCAAGTGTATCCGTCGTAGCAAGGTCATAGCTTTCGGGCCCGTCCATTTTGCTCTCAATAAGACGCAGCACTCTGGAGCAAACGAACGTCATTATGAAATAAACTATCATAACTATCGTGAAAGCTTCGAAATACGTATAGTACGCGCCGGCGACGGATTTCGCGCGGGAGAAGAGCTCCGTAACGCCTATGGCAAACAAGACGCAGGTATCTTTTATGTTGATTATCAGGTTGTTGCCTATCTGGGGCATGATGTTTCGCAGGGCCTGAGGCAGGATGACGTGTATCATGGTCTGGAAATGAGTCATGCCTATAGACTGTGCACCCTCAGTCTGACCGTCGTCGATCGAGAGTATACCGCCGCGAACCGTTTCCGCCATATACGCGCCTGTGTTTATCGAGACTATGAAGAAGGCCGCGAACATATAGTCGAGATTGATGCCGAAAAGGGTAGAAAACCCGTAGTATATGAACATCGCCTGAACGAGCATTGGCGTGCCGCGGAAGATCTCGACGTAGGCAAGAAGTATAAAATTGACGATCTTCATGACGATACGCTTTATAAGCGGATCCGTCTTCTTGACGGGAATGGTCTGGATGATACCGATAATAAACCCGATGATGCATCCGAAGAACGTCCCGACGAGTGCGATAAGAAAAGTGTAACCCGC
>JAEEGL016910132.1_pt1 | contig 18048 bp, 12 predicted proteins | sample 9134231 | NCBI WGS metagenome assembly JAEEGL01 (sample SAMN16246548, study PRJNA631951) | gut metagenome | biome: gut microbiome; feature: rumen; material: fiber-attached | host: Bos | place: Iran: Karaj | collected 2018-10 | reverse complement strand
CCCGGCATTTGAATTAAAACGGTCGGTCTCTTCGATGACATATTTTATATTGTCGGGTGAATCATGAAAATCATTCGATCCTACCCAATATACATAAGCGATATTCGGATCCTTGATGCCTTTATATTCACCGTATGTCCAGAATATATCATGAGTTCTGTATCCGTAGAAACCGACGCCCGTTACGTTTTTACCGGATATCTCACCCAGGACACGCCACGGTGCCTGAGGATTGTTCTTATTATGATTATCATCGCCGAGTGAGCCCTGTGTGAGGGAATCTCCTATCCAGATCACATCGAACTTAGCATTATCGCCTGTGTTAGTGTTATTATCCGTGGAAGTATCCTCATTTGTCTGAGCATCCTCAGCTTCAACGCTATCCGCAGCGGTACCGGCATTTCCGGCCGTCTCCGGATCTTCGGCCGTTTTCTTATTTTCGGGACCATCGGTATTTTCAGCCGGTGAAGAAGTTCCGGTCACAACGGTCTCTTCAACAGCCGGTGGCTCTTCAGCCTCAGCCTCTTCAACTGCAGGCGTCTCTTCAACCGCAGGTGTCTCTTCAACTGCCAACGCCTCTTCAGCCACAGGCTTATCTTCGGCCGCCGCTACATTTTCTGTCCCCGTGCTTTTTGAACATCCGGCAAGCGATAATGCCAACCCGGCCGTGATCATCAATGAATATGCGAATTTCCTTATCATGATCTTCCCTCCGAAAATATATATACTATATTTATACATTATCATAATATACTCAACAAGCGTAAATATCGCATAATGTGAGTATTGGTAAAGTTTTTTTACAGAAATCCGATAAAAGATATGGGAAATATTCGAAATTCGATCGCGAATTTTCTTTATTGTTTGTAAAATTATGATACAATAAATTTAGGGAAGTATACATAAATCCGGATTTGTAAACGATCAGGTTTATAGCAGAGAAGAGGGGCAGTATGACACGACAGGAGCAGCAGGCTTATTACGACAAAGGCTTCACCAAGGATCAGGTTGAAGAGATCAAGCTGGGCCTTGAGGAAGGATTGGATATAGAACCTTATGAAAATAAGGATTTTTTTGCGTTGCAGATGCGCGAGATAAGGCTTGGCCTTATGAGCGAGCTTCCGGTTGAGATATATGCGAGGAAGGATTTTGACTGGTTCCAGATGGAGGAGATAAGGCTGGGGCTTGAGTCTAAGCTTAATGTAAGGCTGTATGCATATCCCAAAGTCCCGTTTGAAACGATGAGACAGTTAAGGCTCGCTCTTGCCGACGGGATAAATCTGGCAAAATACGTCAGTCTCCCCGCGGGAACATTAAAGGAACTGAGAAAGGCCATAAAATCAGGAGTGGATCTGGCTCCGTACATAGAAAATCATTACGATGATGAACAGCTTGAACAGATCCGCATCTGTCTTGAGAAAAAGATAAATATCAGGCCATACATCACACCCGAACTCAGGGGAAGTTCCATCAGACAGATCAGACTCGGGCTTGAACGCGGACTAAATGTCAGACAGTATACCGGATTACAGTATGAGTGGCGCCAGATGCGTGAGATACGCAAGGGTATGGAGCATCAGGTCGATATATCCATGTATCTGAACCCATTGTATGACTGGCAGCAGATGCGCGAGATCAGGCTGGGCCTTGAGGACGGGCTTGAGGTTTCAAGGTATTCAAGCCTCATGTATCCCGCGACCGATATGGCAGTCAAGAGAGCGTATCTGGCAGCAGGTATCATGGATGATCCTAATGATCCTCTGCGTGAGTTCGGCGAAGTCAAGGCTATAGCATATAACAATTTTGAGATAAAGATCACACCGGATCAGATGACGGCATATTTTCAGCTGACGGGAAGACGTACCGGAGTAACAAGGAGCGTAATAAAAAATGCTCTTGAGGAGAGAGGGATAGTCAGGGGAATAAATGAAGATGTCATCAATTATATCCTTACGGATCGCGCGGGCAATCAGCCGCAGGTGATCGCGGAGGGGCAGAAATCGGAACCCGGTCCAGACGGGTATTATGAATTCTTCTTCCGGACACAAGTAAACCGCGAACCCAAGATATTGGAGGACGGAAGTCTCGATTATAAGGATATAGAATGGTTCGAACAGGTAAAAAGAGGGCAGAAGCTCGCCGTTTACCATCCTGCCGAGCCGGGTCCCGTAGGGTATAATGTTTTCGGACAGGAGTTTCCTACCGTCAAGGGAAAGGAACTGAATATCCTTACAGGCAAGGGATTCTACATAGAAGCGGATCAGAGGACTTATGTTTCGAATGTGGACGGCATTGTGGAACTCAACGGAAATAAGATGGAGGTTTCCAATCTCTTGACGCTGGGAGATGTCACGGCATATATGGGAGATACCAAATTCGACGGAAATGTCCACGTTACCGGAAATGTAGGCAACGGATGCACCATAATCGCCAGAGAGGATCTTATCATTGACGGTTTTGTTGAGGGTGCCGTTCTGGAGGCCGGAGGAAACATAATCCTCAGGAAAGGTGTCAATTCCCAGTACAAGGGCCACATAAAGGCGGGCAACAATATAGAAGGGAGCTTCTTTGAGAGCGTAAATGCCAAGGCCGGCGGAAACATTAAGGTATCCTATTGTTTGAAGAGCAATGTCGAATGCGAAGGCGTACTCGAAGTGGCAGGCAGGAAGGGCTCTCTTATAGGCGGATCGACTTTTGCGGGACTTGCGATCAAGGTAAATGAGGTTGGGAACGATTCGAACGTCAAGACCTTTTTAAAGGTCGGAGTGAGCAATGAGATAATTAAGCGCCAGATCATTATCAACAATCAGATGAAGAAGATCGATAAGGAACTGGAGACACTCGATACGGCCTATCAGGATCTTGAAAAGCTGTATCCCGTTGAAACCCATGCCGAGATAGATATGTTCGGCAAGATAGATAATGCCCGCATTGCCAAGAAGGAGATAAAGAAGATACTCGAGGAGGAACTTGCGGAGATCGAGACCAAGATCGAAGAAGCCAAACAGGCTGTAGTTGAGATGAAGGGCGCCGTATACGAAGGCGTGGTAGTAGAAGTGAACGGCAAGAGGTGGGTAGCCACCGAGCGTGCGGTTGGTGTTAAGGTTAAGGATGACGAGAACGGGTTAAAGATCGATCATATCTAGATGACAGGGGAGAAAACACTATGGAAAAAGTATTGATCGTTGATCATGAATTCGCAAACAGAGATCAGTTAAAGGAGATACTTAAGGATACCTATGATGTTGAAACCGCGGGAACGGTTGAAGAGGTAACTGCGCAGATGGATACCCACGGGAACGAGTTTGCCACCGTCCTGTACAGGTTTTCAATGAAAGGACTTGACGGATACAGTTTTCTTGAGCGTCTGGATAAACGCGGTCTGCTCTCAAGGATGCCGGTTCTGTTCATAAATGAGCGCGAGGCCGCACATCTTGAGCACAGCCCGACGAAAATGGGTATCTATGATTTTGTGCACAAGCCTTTCGTGGCCGAGATCGTCAGACGCAGAGTCAGCAATCTGACAGATCTGTTCATATTCAAGCGAGGTCTTGAACAGAAGGTTGAATCACAGACCGTGACTATGAACAAGCAGTTTAAACTTCTGAAGGTGCAGAAGGGAGAACTTGATAAGAGTAAACAGAATATTGTGGATATCCTTGCAACGGTGGTTGAGTGCAGGAGTCTCGAGAGCGGCGACCATATAAGCCGTATCAAGGGATATACCGGGATAATAGCCAGGAGGATGATGAAGGAATATCCCGAGACAGGACTTGATGAGAATACCGTGCGTATCATCATATCCGCCTGCTCTCTTCATGATATCGGAAAAATCGCGATCCCGGATTCCATACTCAATAAGCCGGGAAAACTTACCAAGGATGAATTTGAGTTCATGAAGAGCCATACGATCAGGGGCGCGGATATCGTTAACAATATAAGCGGTATCTGGGATGAGGATTACGCAAGGATCAGTTATGAGATCTGCCGATATCATCATGAGAGATATGACGGAAGGGGATATCCGGACGGACTTAAGGGCGATGCGATCCCTATCTCGGCACAGTGTGAATCCATAGCGGATGTTTACGATGCACTGGTAACGGAAAGCGTATACAGGGCAGCCTACAGTAAGGATGAAGCGTTCAATATGATCATTCAGGGCGAGGCCGGCGTATTTGCTCCGCAGCTTCTTGAGGTTTTCAGGAAATCAAGGGAAGAATTCGAGGATTTTTTTGAGCAGAATAAGGCAGAATAGGATACGTGATTTTTGTTGTTAATAAAGTGCTCACATGGTATTATATAAAAGCATTGTTGTGATACTTATAATACTGCCTGGAGGATGAGGATGGCAGAAGGATTTGAAAAATTCATAAAATTCGGAGACGAGGAAGAAGTACGGCAGATCCTGGGTAACAGACCTGACAGGTCCGACATGCAGCCTGACGCAAATGAGGATTTTGTTCTCGAAGAAGATCTGGAGACACCGGATATACGCCCGGTAAGGAGTGAATCGGGAAAGCCTACGGTTGTTGTTATAGATGATGATTACCAGACGCTTGATATCATGAAGATATATCTTGCGAGAGATTATGAGTGCGCCGTTTTTTCCGATCCGAAGGAAGCGATCTTCTATATGAACACGCATCTTCCGGATATCATCTTTATGGACAGCTATATGACCGTGATGTCCGCAAAGAAGATGATCTCGATAATCAGATTATATAAGGAAATGAAGAATGTTCCCATATACTTCATGGTATACGAAGAGGAGAGGGATGTATTCGAACACAGGAAGGATACCGAGGTTGAAGGACTTATAACAAGACCGATAGCCCGCGGCGAACTGCAGAAGATCCTTGATAAGGAGAAGCTCAGGGAATACCTAACCAAGGACTGATATATGGTTAAACGTAAGCTTGTAAGCACCCGCGTGCTTAAGACGGGGATGAAGATAGACCAGTCCATAATAGATTCGCGAGGCCGCGAGCTGATCGCCCGGGGTGTGGTGCTTGATGATTTTCAAATAGAATATCTTAAGGAACATGGGGTTGCGGGAATATATGTAAGTGAAGGAGAGCCGGAGGAAGTATCCGAGCTCGAACGCAACCTGCCCGTATATACGCGCCAACTCATAGAGAAGAGCAGGGTAGAAGACAGATCGAAGGTTAAGCTCAATCAGGAAGTCTGCAAACGTGTCGGCGAAGGTATCCAGTATCTGTTCCATAATACCGAAGACGAAGGCTTCATGGAGACGACTGCAAACATATCCAATGAGCTTGTCAATGCGATCACCGGAAGCAATGCCGTTGCGATCGATATAAATCTCATCAAGGTAAGCGATGAATACACATTTAAGCACAGCGTTGATGTTGCCACGATGGCGATGGTCATCGGGCAGAACCTTTCACTTACGCAGGATGAACTGAGGGAACTCGGTATAGCAGGTCTTTTGCATGATCTCGGAAAATCACAGATCCCGTTGGAAGTACTTAATAAGCCCGGACGCCTTGATGAAAACGAATTCCAGCTCATGAAGCAGCATTCGCTGTTTGGTTTCAAGATACTTAAGGAGAAAAACCAGTTTTCGGAAGCGATAATGAAGGGTGTCCTCCAGCATCATGAGAAGATGAACGGGCAGGGATATCCTCTCGGAACGTCGGGCAATATGATCCATAAATATGCAAGGATCATTTCCGTGGCGGACGTTTATGATGCGCTTGTTACCGAGAGGCCGTATAAGAAGGCGTTTCCAAAACGCGAGGCTGTTGAGATGATACTTGCGATGACACAGGATCTTGATATAGAGGCGATGTCAAGTTTTTTAAACTGCGTGATCCTTTATCCCGTAGACAGCATAGTGACACTTTCGACGGGAGAGCCTGCGAAGGTGGTCAAAAATAACCGCAATAACTGCCTGCGGCCTACGGTGGTGGGGCTTAAGACCGGCAAACTGTACGACCTGTGCGATGATATAAACTGCGCAAGTCTGGTGATATTATAATGATAACAGAGGTGACATCTGTGGAAGATAAGATATTGGTTACGAGATCATCCATGCCGGATATGGATGAATATATGGATGAGATAAGGTCGATATGGGACTTAAGATGGCTTACGAATATGGGTCCCAAACACGAAGAGTTTAAGAAGGAACTTACAAAGTACCTGGGAGTTGACAATGTGGAACTGCTCGTGAACGGCCATCTCGCGCTTGAGATGACTATGCAGGCGATGGGGCTTAAGGGCGATGTGATAACTACGCCGTTTACCTTTGTATCAACCACGCATGCGATAGTACGCTGCGGACTCAGGCCCGTATTCTGCGATATCGATCCATGGGATTATACGATAAATGCCGATAAGCTCGAGTCGGTTCTGACAAAGGATACCTGCGCCGTGATGCCGGTCCATGTTTACGGTAATATCTGCAACATAGAAGCCATAGACGATTTTGCGAAGAAGCATGGTCTTAAGGTGATATATGATGCGGCTCACACTTTCGGGGAGACCTATAAAGGAAAGGGTATTGGGAGCTTCGGAGATGCATCGTGCTTTTCCTTCCATGCGACCAAGGTGTTCCATACGATAGAGGGCGGGTGTGTATGCTACAGGGACGACAGCCTTAAGGATGCTCTCTATGCCGTCAAGGATTTCGGATTTAGCGATCCCGAGGATGCGGGATATATAGGCGGCAATGCCAAGATGAACGAATTCTGCGCAGCCATGGGGCTTTGCAACTTAAGGCATGTCGATGATGATATAGCAAAACGCAGGGTGGTTTATGAACGTTACAACGAACGCCTTGACGGTATAAAGGGGATAGGGCTTAATGATCCGCAGGCTGATGTAAAGTCGAATTATGCATATTATCCGGTTGTTTTCGATCCCGGTATATTCGGAGCGGACAGGGACACCGTACTTGAAAAGCTTAATGAGAACGGGATAATGGCAAGAAGATACTTCTATCCGGCAACAAACGCCATGAGCTGCTATAAAGGGATGTTTGATCCTGATGAGACTCCCGTTGCTAAGATGATGAGTGAGAGGGTACTCACGCTTCCGATCTATCCGGATCTGGACACTGTGACTGTTGACAGGATATGTGACGTGATAATCGGTCTGTCCAAAGAGTAAAATGCAACATAATTATATAAAATTATATAAAAGTTTGGTTAAATTGACTGAAATATAATGTAAAATCCTTGATTTTGTATACTAAAATGTCTATAATGATGTAAGAGTGTCTAACACAATTCTAATCTTTAAGGAGAAGGTTATCATGGCTAAAACAAATGTCAAGAAAAACACCAAGACAAAGAGTAAGAAGGGTGGCGGTTCCAAACTTAATATGAGGCTTACTCTTATAATGTTTGCCGTAATCCCGCTGGTTGTGTCATCGCTTACGATCGGATTGGTCCTTATTAAAGAGAGCAGCAACGAGATGAAGAATTATACTCACAACTCTCTTGTTCAGGTTGTCGAGAATGTAGGCCATTCTTTTGATACCATAACGCACAGGAACGGGGAATTCCTCATGGCATATTCGACTGCGCCGATAATAAAGGAAGTATTGTTGAATCCTGACGATCCGGATATCCAGGCTGAGGCGCAGCAGTATACACTTGATTTCTTTGAAAAGCTTAACGGTTGGGAAGGGTTGTATCTGTGCGATTGGAATTCCAAGGTCATCACTCATCCCGCACCTCCTGTAATTGGCAAGGTGCTGAGAGAAGGCGACAGCTTAAAGCAGCTTCAGGATTCCATACTGGCGGCAAAAGGAGTGTATAATACCGGTATCATGCAGAGCCCCGCATCGGGCAATATAGTAATGTCTATGTATTATCCGGTCATGGTTGACGGACAGCCTCTGGGTTATGTTGGCTGTGCAACCTATGTCAGCAATGTGGCTGCGGATATATCTGATGTATCCGGACTTGATCTGTCCAGTGCATATGTATATTTTGTTGATAATGTAGGAACAATGCTCCATCATCCCGATCCGGAGAAGGTCGGCAATCCCGTGGAGAATGCGGCTGTCAAGGGTCTTGTTGCACAGCTTGAGAAGGGCGAACATCCTGAGCCGGACCTTATCGAATACGAATACAAGGGCAAGATCAAATATGCAGGATATTATGTAGGTGAAAATGAACATTATATAGCAGTCCTTACGGCTGATGAGAGCGACGTGCTGGAGGGTATGTCCAAGATCAGAAAATATACGATCTTTATATGTATTGCATGTATAATCATATTTACGATAGTAGCTATGCTGATAGAGCGTGTGATCTCGGTACCTCTTATCCAGATATCGCAGTCGCTTGATAAGCTCAGCACAGGTGATGTTACGGCAGACTGCAAGGCTAAATCACACATTAAGGAGACGGTCAGCCTGATAAATGCGTTCAAGGCACTTAAGAATGCGCTTACGACTTCGATGAAATCGGTCAAGGATTCGGCCTTTGTCCTCAATAATGCGATAGTCAATGTTGACGGAATGACAGGTCATAACGTTGAATCGGTATCACAGATCAATACAGCGATCAATGAGGTTGCCGAGACTTCGCAGAGTGTTGCCGAGAATGCCCAGACCATGGCAGAGAAGGCTGCAGAACTCGGAGACAACATTGAGAACCTTAACGACAATGTGCAGAGGCTCTATGAAGCATCAGAGACGATCAAGAATGCAAATAACGAGGCTACAGACTGCATGAGTTCGGTATATGCGGGAGCCAATGAATCGGTTGAGGCCATGACTGATATAACGGGTAAGATAGCTGAAACGAACCAGGCGATAGCCGAGATAGGAACAGCGGTACAGGCGATAGAATCGATCGCGGCACAGACGAACCTTCTGTCACTCAATGCTTCCATCGAGGCTGCACGTGCCGGAGAGGCGGGCCGCGGATTTGCGGTAGTTGCGGATGAGATAAGGTCGCTGGCTGATTCCTCGGCTGAATCGGCTAAGGAGATCAAGCAGATAATCGAGAACGTTATCGCTCTTTCGAATGGTACCGTTGATATGAGTAACCGCGTATTTGAGGTTATCAGCAAGGAACAGACAGACATTGAGATGGCACAGGATAAGTTCAACATCCTGTCGGATTCCGTTGAGGCATCCATAAATGAGATCGACACCATAAGGCATATGACAGTCACACTTGACGATATCAAGGTACAGCTTACCAATGCCACTACGGAACTTGGTGCGATATCGGAAGAACTCGGGGCATCGGCAGAGGAAGTTGCGGCTTCATGCCAGACAGTTACCAATGCTTGTTCCGATACACAGAATTCGACTGCAGAGATGCGCAATATCAACGAAGATATGAGCGCCGCTATCGATTTCTTCAAGCTCGGAGAATAAGCAGGGTAAGTACATAAGTTTTAGTAATGAAATCCGGGGATCCATTTTTGGATTTCCGGATTTTCATATTGTGAGGCATTGAAATGTTTACAATGCCACGGGATTGGCTTATATTATTAATAGCGGCATTTGGCGAAAATATAAACTGAAACAAGGGACCGGAGTGTCTTATATGGGAGCATTATGAATATTGAACTGCAGATTTGCGGACTGGCCATGCTGATAATGTTTTTTATCTTTATCGAGCGCGACAGAAAGCTTAACGTTAAGAACAGGCTTTTGTTTATGGCAGCCTTTGTAATATGTATCATATGCCTTGTTTTTGATATTGCCTCGATCGTATGCATCCATGAGGCCGTTTACAACGACTTTTCCCCTATGCTCACGAAGGCTGTATGTAAGATATACATCATGCTGCTCGTAACTCAGGGGTATTGCGGATTCCTGTACGGCTGTCTTGATATAGCCGTTCAGTTTAAGTATACGATATTAAGGAGAATTGCCCTCGTAATCTTTATTGTCGGTGAGATCCTTATAGTGATACTCCCCATAGAATACTATATGAGCGGCAGGACAGTATATTCATACGGTCCCGCCAATCTGTGCACCTACTCGCTGGCAATCTTCTATATTTCCTTTACATTATTTCTTTTGATAAAGCATCAGAGGGATATATCGCACAGAAGGCTGATAGCACTGTTCACCTGGCAGGGCTTGTGGCTTATAGCGGCGCTTATCCAATTTTTCTCAAAGGAAACACTTCTTGTAGGCTTTGCGGCTGCCGTCGGAATGGTCGTGCTGTATTCACAGCTGGAAAATCCTAACGAACATGTTGACCGTGTTACCGGACTGTTTACTCAGAATGCGTTATCTCTGTTCCTTCAGGATAAGTATAAGTATCAGCAGCCCTTTGCCTTCTATACTGCCAAGATAAAGTATCTCTCGCCATTTACCGAGCTGGATATAAAGAATGATGCCGTGATGAGATCGGCAAGGGCCTTCCTTGAATTGGGAAATGAACCGGTGTTTCGGATAAATGATGATATGTTCTGCATCGTCTATGAATCCGGGGACAGGGCTTATGATAAGCTTATGGAAATTAAAGCGATGGCGGACGGTGTCACGGGCATGCCGGTGGAAGCAAAATTTATTTATTGTCCGGACGGTACTTTGCTGTCGGGAGTAGAAGATGTCTTCAATTTCATACATTGCTACGAGGATTCGGCTGAGGATATAGTTATCTGTGATAAGGGTCTCATAGACAGAATGCTCCACAGACGAAGGATCTATAATCTTATAGAAAATGCGCTTAAGGATGACAGGATAAAGATGCATTACCAGCCCATCTATAATGTAAAAGAGGGAAGGTTTACATCTGCAGAGGCGCTTGTCCGTATCGAAAATCAGGACGGAACACTGGTATATCCGGGCGATTTTATTCCTATCGCGGAAGAAAACGGGCAGATAATAGCACTCGGGATGAAGATTTTTGAGAAGGTGTGCGAATTGCTGGCCGGAGGGGAACTGCAGAAGCTTGGGATTGAAAATGTGGAGGTCAATGTCTCGGCTGCTCAGTTCGACCATGAGAATCCGGCAGGCTTTGTTTCCGAGTATATTGATGAATATAATCTGGACCCTGCCAACATTAATCTTGAGATCACCGAAACGGCGGATAATGACTTAAAGCATCTGCTCCTGCTAAACATGGAGAAGCTTATCAGGCTTGGAGTGACCTTTTCGCTTGATGATTTCGGGACAGGACGTTCAAATCTTGACTATTTTGTCAGCATGCCTGCGAAGAATGTTAAGTTCGACCTGGGATTTACGCAGGGATATTTTACAAACAGCAAGATCAGGGATGTAATGAAGGGAATGGTAAGTATCGCACATGATATGGATATGAAGATCGTGTCCGAAGGAGTTGAGACCAAAGAACAATATGATGAAATGGTAAGACTGGGCGTTGATCATATCCAGGGATACTACTTCTCCAGACCGATCCCCGAACAGGAGTTTATCGAATTTCTGAAAGATAGTGATAATACACGAAATATTTAAGATCCCCATGGTTTTAATAAGATAAAAGGAGCCGATCTGTCTCATGCATCGTTTTTTTATGCCTGACAATACCCATAGTATATCCGAAAAGGCAGAGTCTATATGTATACAGATCAGGGATTTTCTTGATTCGGAAGCTCTTAAGGAGCTTCTGGGTATACTGGAAACCGATATAGATACATTGGGGCAGACTTATAACGGAAGACTTAGGAAAAAGGGTGCAGTCATCGAGACACAGGAACTTGTTCCCGAAACCTCGCTGGAAAACAGAAAGGAAAGACTGTATCCGCTGTTCAGGGAACTTGGTTTTATCGATATTAATAAACCCGTAAGAAATAAAAACAATAACGTGATCGTACTTGGGGGAAGCATCAGTGCCTGTGCCGAACGGACATGTTGTGCCAAAAGAATGCTTGATGAGACGACACGTTATGTGGATGGCCTTGCATGTTACAGACCTGTCAGTCCCGTTGAAAGAAAGGCGGAGACTTCTCTTTGCTGCGACACGGAATTCGGTGCGATGGCGGAAAGCTTTGTAAAAGAGTTTGATCTTAACGGATCCGGATATACCGAGGAGTTTAAGGGCGATCGCAATCTGAACAGCATTTCGTGTATCAGGAATTATGAAAAAGCCGACGGACGCACATACCGGATCTTTGCGGCACCATCTTCAGAGCCCGATAAAAGAAGAGCAGATACAGGAGATACATTCAGGTTTTATATGGAGAAATGCGGACAGACACAGACGGAGACATCGATCCTGTTCATTACCAATAACAGATATTGCAACCGCCAGTTTTTGCAGCTGGCTTATTGGATGATCGAAGGAAAATATCCCGGGACGATAGATGTGGTCGGCTGTTATCCCGATGAAAGTGTTACTTCGGCAGAAAAATACGATCCTTACCAATATCTTCAGGATCTTATCGCGATCATAGACTGGGCACATCGTTTCAGTGATCCCGTATGATCGGACCGGTTGTTCTTTTGAAGGAGAAAGGGCAATTTATGGAAAATTTTCTGGCCAAATTGCAAAATATCAGGATCGGAGAAGAGAAATCCGAAATAGAGAAAAAATACAGGCTTAGCGAGGACTTCACTTTTTCCAAACTTCTTGAATATCTTCCGCCGATGATCGCAACGAACATTTCCACACTGCTCCTTATCACGGTGGATGGAATAGTTGCGGGAAATATCGTGGGTGAGGATGCGCTTTCAGCCATCAGTATATTTGGTCCGGTAGATACTTTTCTCGGGGCGATATCCGCTATCATATCTACAGGTGCTTCGGCTGTTTTAAGCAGCAGAATTGGGGAAGTTGATACCGGAAGAATAAACCAGGCCAAGAAAGCAGTCCGGTTTCTGTCGGTCTTTGTGGCGATCGCGGTTTCTTTTCTCCAGATCCCGCTTGTTTTCGGGATAATCGCTTCTTATCAGTTAAGCGACAGTATGCTGGCCCTTGTCCGCGCTTATGCGATGGGAATAATGATCTCGTGTCCTTTCGGTATGATATCATCGATCAGTGTTTATGAAATGCAGATCATGGGTAAAATGAAGGTGCTCATGAAGCTGGCAATGATGGAAGGTGTAATGAACCTTGTCCTGGATGTTGTTTTCACCGCAGTCTTTCACATGGGTGTTGCGGGAACCGGGTACGGTACGGCAGTTGCCTGTACGTTCAGGTGCATTGTTACGGTGATCTATCTGTATAAAAAAACCGATATATATAAAACCGGTGATGCAAAGATAAACTTTTCCGATATCAGTGAGATCATTTCAAAGGGACTGCCGGAAGCTGCTTCGATGTTTGTTGTGGTGATACAGAACTATATCATCATAAGGATAATATTGCAGGGCTTTGGACCTGAAGGCGGTGCGATCAAGGGAGTTTGTGCATTCTGTTATTCTATCGCAAATGTTTTGATGGGTTCCGTGCAGGGAGCCCTCAGACCGATCGTAGGACTTCTTAACGGAGCAGAGAACAGGAGAGGTATAAGGACCCTGATGAAACAGGGGGCACAACTCATCTTTGGATTGTCAGGTGTGATGGTGATCATGTTTGAAGTATTTCCGGCATTTTTCTACAGGATCCATGGAGTAAAGACGGTACCGGCAGGCGGCGAGTCATCACTTCGGATCTATGCATTGTGCATTGGGATATTGGGCATAAATTCCCTCTTCAGAATGCTTTTTTCCACAAGAGGATTGCAGAAATTTTCCACTACTCTTACCCTTATAGGTAACTGTGCAATGCCGTTGTCTGCGTACTTTTTAAGCGTATATTGCTCGGCGCCTTCTATCTTTTTCTCATATCTTGTTGCGGCTCTTGTGATACTGTCTGCAAATATCATAAGATACAGAATGCTCAGCCGTGAAGATGTTAAAAATGAAGAGAGCAATATAAAGCGGATATATCTTTCGGTAGAGCCGCAGGATGCTGTTGATGCTTCGAAGATGGTTCAGAATTATGCCACCGAAAACGGTTATTCCCTTGAACTTGCAAATCGCGCAAGACTCTGTATGGAAGAAATGGTCGCGTATTCTGTCAGGGCAAGTAAAAGCAAAAAGGTAAGAAATCAGATAATGTTTTCATTTACGGAAGAAGATGTCTTGTTTACAATGTTGGATGACGGTGCGTGCATCATATTTGATGAAGATGAGGAAAAGCGTGAGATGATCACTGAAAACTATGCATTGCTGAAAAGGGTATCAAAGTCGATGCAGTACCAGTATGTGCTGAATCTGAACCATACAATGCTTAAATTCAGCACTGCCACTTAAAATAGCGCTTTTTGAATATACAGACAGAAATGAAAGGCTGGGAAAAATGACCGTAAAAAAAGAAAAAACAGATGATACTCTGAGGGTAGAGATCGAAGGAAGCGTGGATGCAGTGACATCGCCGGAACTTGAACGGGAGCTTCTGCCGGAGCTGTCCGATGTAAACAGCATAATCTTTAACATGAAAGATATGGATTACATCTCATCTGCCGGGCTTCGGGTTCTTCTGAAGGTATATCAGATCATTTCGGTAAAAAAATCTGTGATCGTTCTCGAAAATGTACGTGATGAACTTAAGTATATATTTATGGATTCGGGGTTTGCCAAGTTTATGGAAATCAGGTGAACATTATAGGAAGAAAAGACTGTTATGAAAAAGGCAAAGAGGAACGGATTTCGCGACAAAATATTGAGGCTGTGCATTATCATGGCTGTAAATGCTCTGGTGGTTTCCATGGTCGGAGCATTTTTTTTGATACGTTATCTTGACGAGACTCTGACGACATTATCCGATGCACAGCGTGAAGTCATAAGTGGCAGAGTCGAGGAGATCATGTCAGAAAATTTTAAGAAAACAGCGTTGACGGCAAACCGGCTTGCGCGTATTGATATTGAGGGAAGCGCGGAAATGATCGAAGATGATCTTGCCTTTATCGCAAATGAGGTCAAGGAAATCTACCTGCATCCCGAACGATATGATGAATATGAAATCGAACCTCCGAAGGCGGAAAATAACGGGAAACTTGCTCTTCAGATCCTATATGCCGATGACAATGTGAAAAACGATAAAGAGTGTACAGCCTTTGCAAGAAGACTTGTTCATCTGGCTTCGGAAATGGAGCATATGCTGGTCAAGCATGATACGTTTGTGTCGGACTGTTTTATAGTTCTTCCGGATGGAGTCACTCTGGCTATGGATCGCAGCTCGGCTTCAAAATTTGACGAAAACGGAGATGTGCGTTTTTATGATCCGCGTGTAAGACCATGGTACATTGAAACTTTGAAAAAGAAAGGGTTCTGTTACAATGAGATAGATACGGGTTATTATGACGGCTTGCCCAAAATAGCGTTTGCCTGGCCTGTTTATGATGAAGATAAGCTGATAGCGGTCATACACGGATCGGCAAGGCTTGATGAGTTAAAGAAGTATATCGATCAGATAGTATCCATATCAGCAGGAAATGACAGCTTTTCAATCTTTATTGATAATAAAGGGACGGTCACTTTATCATCGAAAGAGTCCGGTGAGCTTTCGCTTGATAACGGTGAGGCACTAAGTCTTGATGCCATCGAGGATGCCGGACTTAAGACTCTGATAGAAAAAGTGATGGGGCAGGACTATGGATACGAAAAGGCCGAGATCGAAGGCAGGAAATATATTGTCACATATTCGAAAGTAATAAACGACGGCTGGATGTATATCAATTTCCTGTCGGAAGAAGAAGCCACAAGGGTGAAGGAACTGCTGCTTAACGATGTTGAAGAGAATTTTGAGTCAAACAAACGCGTAATGCATTTATGTATTACAGTGGCACTGGTCCTGGCGGTAATCATGATCGTTATCATAGTAATGATCACGATCATTGGCAGTACGGCATTATCAAAAAAGATAGTAAGACCTGTACAGACGATGACAGACAGGATCCGTGAGATGGATGTCGAAAACTTTGAATTCAAAATGGAGGATGTATACAGATCCGTTGATGATATAGAGGTCCTGGCGAAGGCGTTTAGCAGACTGTCAGAGAAGATCCATGATTATATTGATGAGATCGTCGAATTCACAGCAAAAGAAGAAAAAGAAAAAACTGAGCTTGAAGTTGCCAGAAGGATCCAGTATGGTATGCTGCCCATGAATTTTCCGATCTTTCCCGATAAGGAAGAGTTTGAATTATTTGCGTCCATGGATCCCGCGAAGATGATCGGAGGAGACTTTTATGATGCTTTTCTTATAGATGAAGATCATCTGTGCATGGTTGTCGGGGATGTATCCGGTAAGGGGATTCCCGCGGCATTGTTTATGGCAAAAGCAATGACGATAATAAAGAATTGTGCCAGACCGGGAGAAGGACCTTCCGAAATACTGAAGAATGCAAATACTGCTCTGAATTACGGAAATAATGAGATGATGTTCGTAACTGTATGGCTGGCTGTGCTTAACATATCAACCGGCTTGCTTACGGAGGCGAATGCCGGACATGAGAGCCCTGTGATCAGGAGAAACGGTGAGGGATATGAACTGATCGGGCAGGATCACGGGATAGTGCTTGGTGCACTTCCCGGACAGGAATATAAGGAAGACAGTTTTGTTATGGATAAAGGAGACATCCTCTTTGCCTATACCGACGGGCTGATCGAATCCGTAAACAGTGAAGGAAAACGGATGGGAACAGATAAAATGCTTGATATACTTAATTCCTTTGATGATGAAAGTACGGAAAGACTTATAGATCATATGAAGGATAAAGTTAATGAGTTTGCAGACGGAGCGGAACAGTTCGATGATCTGACCATGCTTGCCGTAAGATATGTATAACAGGGAGAAAGAGTTCATGAATGTACGGAAGGGAATAGAGTTTAATGAAGAGGATAAAATAGCAGTGATAGCTCCGCATCCCGATGATGAATGCCTTGGAGCATCAGCTGCGCTTATACTTGCTCCGCAGAAAACGGATATTTATGTTTTGACTGACGGTTCGAGAGGTGCGGTGGAACGAACCCCTGAAGAAGAAGTTCTTGTACGGAGAGCTCAGTTTGAAGCCGAGATGGAATACGTAAAACCGCATTCATACACATGGCTGGGAGGTGTGGATACAAAGATGTCCCGGCATCGTGATCTCGTAAGTAAGATAGATTTCAGACGTTATACGATCATATTTCTGCCGTGGCTTAAGAGCTTTCATCCCGATCACCGCTATGCTTCGGCATTCTGTCTGGATGAGATACGGTCACAGAAGGCGGAAGCTGCATGTTACTTTTATGAGATCAAGGCACCGTTCTATGATCCGACCCATTATGTTGATATAACAGGGATATATGAGGAAAAAAGAAAACTTATACGCTTTCACGAAGATCAGGGTCCGCAGGAAGAACTTGCGCTTTCATTAAATGCTTTCAGAGCGGCTCAGATGATGAACAAACCGGAAACGAAGTATGTGGAAGCTTATCTGAAGGCGGATTCGGACAGGGGATTTTAAGGATCATTTTTCTAAGGGGTAATGAACTTGAAACTGTGTATGTATGAGGACTATATCAGAAACCGGAAACAACTTCTTTATGAGCTGTCTGTCGTTGAAGGAAACGGCCGCAGGGAAACTGAGGAGAGGATCATTCTTAAGGGATTTGAACTGTGGGGTGCAGAGATAACTTCTCACTTATACGGTTCATTTTCTTTTGCGATAAGGGATGAAGGATCAGGAAGTCTTTTTTGTGCAAGGGATGCTTTTGGGATCGAGAACTTCTATTATTATAAAACAGAAGACGGAGAGTTTATCTGTTCGACAGATATAAAAACCATAGCCGATGATCCTGCATACATTAAGGATATAGACCCGGATGCTCTGCAGCTGTATTTTATGTTCGGATATCCGGCAGGCGAAAAAACACTTTTTAAAGGTATCAGGAAATTGCTGCCGGGAAGAAGCCTCAGGGTGGAAAACGGGAGTGTGATAATGCAAATATGGTACAAACCCAGATTCGTTCCGGACGAGAATAAGATTCCGGATGAATGGATAGACGCCATAGAAGTAAGTTTTGATAAGATACTTCAGGAGGACAGGCAGAATTTTGCTCCTGAAAAATGTGCATCATTTCTATCGGGAGGAGTAGACTCATCCTATCTT
>JAEEGL013353357.1_pt1 | contig 18048 bp, 20 predicted proteins | sample 9134231 | NCBI WGS metagenome assembly JAEEGL01 (sample SAMN16246548, study PRJNA631951) | gut metagenome | biome: gut microbiome; feature: rumen; material: fiber-attached | host: Bos | place: Iran: Karaj | collected 2018-10 | reverse complement strand
GAAGAGGCATTTGGTGTTAGAATCACTGAAATTGTCAAGTAAGTATAAGGAGAAAAGAAATGGCAAAGAACATCTTGATTTGTGACGACGCAGCATTTATGAGGATGATGATCAAGGATATCCTCACAAAGAACGGTTACAATGTTGTGGGTGAGGCTGAAAACGGCGTTAAGGCTATTGAGGCTTATACCGAGCATAATCCCGATCTGGTGCTGATGGATATCACCATGCCTGAGATGGATGGTATCGGTGCGCTCAAGGGCATCCGTGAAAAGGATCCCAATGCGTCAGTTATCATGTGCTCCGCCATGGGTCAGCAGGCCATGGTTATCGAGGCTATCCAGTCCGGTGCTAAGGACTTCATCGTTAAGCCTTTCCAGGCAGAGCGTGTTCTTGAAGCTGTTAAAAAGGTTATCGGATAAGAGATGCTAGCTAGTGCATTCGGAAGCACGATGGAGGGTGTTTATCAGCTGTTCGTTGCGCTTCTGATCTTTGCGTTTGTCATCGCCCTTACATACTTTACCACAAGGTGGATCGCCGGTTATCAGAAAAAGCAGATAACCGGACGCAATATCCACATACTTGAGTCCATGAGAGTAGGCGGTAACAAGCTTCTTGCCATTATTGAGGCAGGAGGCGAGTATTTCCTTGTGGTTTTTGGCAAGGATGAAGCTTCGCTTATCGGCCGATTGGACGGAGAAAAGCTTTCCTTTTCTGAGGAAGAGGGCATGGCTATCGGTAAGTATGGTAGTTTTAAAGAGATGATCGCAGAACAGCTTAAAAAGAACAGGCAGTCCCATGAGTAGCTTTAAAAGATGGATCCTGGCGATCTCGCTGGCCTTTGGGTGTCTTTTTTTGGGGTGCCTTATAGCAAGTGTGCCTGCCAGGACGGCTTATGCCAATGAAAATTATGGTCCTACCGATGATGCTCCTAATGCATCTGATGATAGGACAGCACCGTCCACCGGAGGGTTTCAACTCTCATTTGATGGAGAGGATGGTAATTTATCAGCGACGGTGCGGATCCTTCTGATCCTTACCGTCATTTCCCTTGCTCCGGCGATCTTGGTACTTCTTACTTCGTTTACCAGGATCATCATAGTTTTACACTTTGTCCGGATAGCGCTTGGAACACAGACCGCTCCGCCTAACCAGGTAATGATGGGTCTGGCGCTGTTTCTTACCATGTTTATCATGTGGCCGACCTTCACTCAGATCAATGAAAACGCTATCCAGCCTTTGGATGCGGGTGAGATAACACAGGAGCAGGCCTTTGACGAGGCAGTTATACCTATCCGTAATTTCATGTACGGTCAGACACAGGAAAAAGATCTTAATCTTTTTTGTGATATAGCTGAGATAACCTATGATGATTATGATGATGTACCTCTTAGAGTACTGATCCCAAGCTTTGTTCTTTCAGAGCTTCGGACCGCATTCATCATAGGATTCCTCATTTATATACCCTTTATAGTAATAGATATGGTTGTTTCTTCGGTGCTTATGGCAATGGGTATGATGATGTTGCCGCCGACCACCATATCATTGCCTTTCAAGATCCTTCTGTTTGTTATGGCAGATGGATGGGATCTTATAATAGGCAGTCTTGTTAAAACATTTTACTAGCGAAAGATCAGGAGAGAACCATGACAGAGGATGTTGTCCTCGATCTTATGAGGGAAGCTTTTTACAACATTATAATTTGTGCATCGCCCATGCTTCTTATTTCACTGGTGGTGGGACTTGTTATCAGTATCTTTCAGACTGTTACATCTATTCAGGAGCAGACGCTTACTTTTGTGCCCAAGATCATTTCTATCTTTATCGCTCTGATCCTTTTTGGGTCATTTCTTATGACCACGCTTACTGACTATATAACCAGACTTTGGTCCAATTTTTCGGTTTACATCAGGTGATCTAGATGGGGCAGCTGGTTGATGTTTCTTTTTCTTTGATATCCTTTGAGCATTTTTTGCTTATACTGGTGCGGATATCCCTGTTTGTTTTTGTGGCACCGTTTTTTTCGTTAAGAGGTATTCCGAATCTTACCAAGATCGGTTTTTCTGCGATATTATCCATAATGATCCTGGCGGCAATAGATCCTACTGAGGTGACTTACGGTTCAACTATTCAATATGGAATATTGGTCGTTAAGGAAGCCATGACAGGTGTACTTTTGGGGTACGCCACATATATCTGTAATTCAATCCTGCTTTTTGCAGGTAATATAATTGACATGGATATAGGACTTTCCATGGTGTCCCAGTTTGATCCTTCCATGAATACACAGGTTACCGTAACAGGTAATCTTTACTTTTATTTTTTCATGATGATGCTACTTGCAACCAATGGTCATCAGTTTATTATCAGAGCGCTTTGCGATTCTTTTTCACTGATCCCGTTGGGAGGAGCGATCTTTGAGTGGGACGTGCTTTTGCCGGGCATGGTCAGCTTTTTTACAAATCTTATCCTGATAGCTTTTCGGATCATGCTTCCGATCTTTTCGGCTATTTTGGTTATGAATGTTGTGCTGGGTATTATGGCTAAGGTTGCCCCTCAGATGCATATTTTTTCAATTGGTGTACAGCTCAAGATAATCGTTGGATTTGTAATCCTTATGGTTATGGTTACACTGTTTCCGCAGGTCGTTACTCTGGTTGTCGACCAGATGCGGCTTAATCTCCGTAATTTCACGGAGGGAATGATTTGATGACAGAAGATATCAGGTACCGGGATCTGCTTCGATATGACCTCACTTTCTTCAGTGATGATCCGGATTCTAAGACCGAGGAACCTACCAGCAAAAAGATTTCCGAGACCCGTAAAAAGGGTCAGGTTGCAAAAAGCCAGGAACTTACCTATGCGCTTTCGCTTATAGCCATATTCCTTACCATGAAATTTGCTGTGGGAATGGTGGGAGAGAGATTCTTAGAGGTTTTTAAGTGGGCATACGGTACGGTTATTCCGGATATGGTCTCCTATGAGAGAGGCGGAGTTGCTATCAACACCTTCTCGGCACTTTTTAGAGAGATAATCAGCCGTATGCTGATAATGGTACTGCCTTTTTTCTTGATAGGATTTTTGGTAGCTCTTTTCGGACAGGGACTTCAGTTTAAGTTTCAGGTTACTTCTGAGCCGCTTAAACCCAAGTTTTCAAAGCTAAACCCTGTCAATGGAGTCAAAAGGCTTTTTTCCATACAGGCGGTATTTAACCTGGGCCTTTCCATTGTTAAGACCGTTTTGGTTTTTGTTATAGCTTATTTTTCTATAGTAGATCATCTGCCTGAGCTGTTTATCATGTATGATCTGGACCTTGCGTCCGCGGTACAGCTTACGGGACAGATAGTCATAGATACAGGTATACGTATCAGTTTCGTATATCTCCTTGTTGGATTCGGTGACTTTTTCTTTCAGAGATGGAAGTTTAAAAAAGACATCAAGATGACCAAACAGGAAGTCAAAGATGAATACAAGAACGCCGAGGGAGATCCTCAGATCAAAGGCAAGCAGCGCCAAAAGATGAGAGAGGTTTCTCAGCGACGTATGATGCAGTCCGTACCGCAGGCTGACGTGGTAATTACCAATCCGACCCATTACGCAGTTGCCCTCAGATATGAGGCCGGTTCTGCAGATGCACCGGTGGTGGTTGCCAAGGGACAGGATCTCGTGGCGCAGAAGATCAAGGACATAGCCCGAGAAAACGGTGTCATGATCGTTGAAAATCCGCCCCTGGCCCGTGCGATCTACACCACGGTAGACCTCTACGGTCTTATACCGCCTGAACTATACGAAGCAGTTGCCTCCGTCCTCGCCCTGGTATACAGGCAAGATCAGACCAGAGGGGCGCGAGCACGCTAAGTAACGCGCGAGCATGAGATTATAAGAGTATTACAGAGAAAGGAGGAAACATGGGAGATTCGAAGCCGATACTGTCCAGAACAGATGCCTTCGTTGCCATTTATCTTCTGGCAGCCATTATCTTTTTCATAGTCCCCATACCCAGCTTCCTCCTGGACATTCTTTTGGCACTGAATATTAGTGTCGCTCTTATAGTCCTTCTTAATACACTTTTTGCAAGGGAACCTTTGGAGATGTCGTTTTTCCCGACACTCCTTCTTTTCACAACTATTTTCCGTATCTCCCTTAACGTATCATCCACCCGTCTGATCCTCAGTACCGGTCAGCCCGGTAACGTGGTTGAGTCCTTCGGAGTTTTCGTTGGTGGAAACGATATCATTATCGGAGCGATCATTTTCATTATCCTGATAATCATCCAGTTTGTTGTTATCAACAAAGGTACTGAGCGTGTATCCGAGGTAACGGCACGATTCACACTGGACGCTATGCCCGGTAAGCAGATGGCTATCGAGGCGGATGTTTCTTCTGGAGCCATTGATGATGCTGAGGCTAAAAGACAGAGAGATCATTTACAGGAGGAGAGTACCTTCTTCGGCGCCATGGACGGTGCTACTAAGTACGTAAAAGGAGATGCCACCGCGGGACTTATCATCACAGCGATCAACCTTGTGGGCGGTATCCTTATGGGCGTTCTTCGTGGCGGCATGGATGCTACGGCTGCACTTAACCAGTACGGTATCCTTACTATCGGTGATGGTCTTTGCTCGTCCATCCCTTCACTTTTGATCTCACTTTCAACCGGTGTACTTGTGACCAAGGGCTCCAAGGCTGCAGACTTCTCTGGAGTTATGATCAAGCAGCTTTTCGGACTTCCCAAGGTAATGATGATAGCCGGAGGCGTTATGTGCCTTCTTGGTATCTTTACACCTCTTAACATTGTTCTCTTTTGTGCCTATGGCGTAGTTTTCTTTATTGTAGGCAACAATATGCGTCAGACCATCGGTAAAGAAGAGATCCGTGAGGAGGTTGAGGCTGAGGAGACCGAGGCAGAGGAGATCCGACGTCCGGAAAATGTTGTATCTCTGCTTTCTGTAGATCCTATCGAGCTGGAGTTTGGTTACGGTATCATTCCCCTTGCCGATGTTAACCAGGGTGGAGACCTGCTTGACCGAGTTGTTATGATCAGGCGTCAGATAGCCCTTGAGCTTGGAACTGTCGTGCCTATCATCCGACTTCGAGACAATATCCAGCTTAACCCGAACCAATACATTATCAAGATCAAAGGTATCCAGGTCGCTGAGGGCGAGATCCTTTTTGACCACTATATGGCTATGAATCCGGGCTATGTAGAGGAGGAGATCACCGGTATCGAAACAAGAGAGCCTTCTTTCGGACTTCCTGCACTTTGGATCACTGAGGGACAGCGAGAGAGAGCTGAGTCCCTTGGTTATACTGTTGTTGATCCGCCTTCTATTATTGCGACTCATCTAACAGAGGTTATCAGATCCCATATTGCAGAGCTCCTTACCAGACAGGATGTTCAGAATCTAGTCAACAACCTCAAGGAGACCAATCCCGTTCTTGTGGACGAGCTTACGCCTGCGCTTCTTGGACTTGGAGAAGTTCAGAAGGTGCTCCAGAATCTCCTTTCGGAGGGTATTTCCATCAGGGATCTTTTGTCTGTATTTGAGATACTTGCTGATCATGCTTCAGCCACCAGAGATACGGATGTTCTTACGGAATATGTACGTCAGGGACTTCGAAGAGCTATATCCCAGAAGTATTTTGATCTTGGTGAGGCTAATCAGGTCATCACCATCGATCCTAAGGTTGAGCAGGAGATCATGGCTTCCGTTAAGCAAACGGAGCAGGGCGCATATATCACCCTTGATCCCGAGAGGATCCGGGCTATCATGGAGTCTCTTAGGGGCGAGGTTGCTAAGCTTGAAGAGATGGGTAAAACACCTATTGTTGTTTGTTCGCCCATTGTCCGTATGTACTTTAAAAAGCTGTCAGAGGAGTATTTCGACGACCTTATTGTTGTATCCTACAACGAGGTGGATTCCGATGTTGAGCTTCAGTCTGTAGGAATGGTGGCCGCGTAAATGACTATACAAAAGTATGAGGGTAAAACTAAAGAAGAAGCCATAGAAAAAGCCAGGGAACGCCTGGGCGATAATGTGGTGATCATGAATGTCAAAACAGTCCGCCCCGGCGGTCTTTTTGGCGTTTTTCAGAAGGGTACGGTTGAGGTTACCGTTGCCATAGAGGATGATGTAGCTGCAGGAAGAACACTTGCGGCAGTTCCTGATCCGGCACCTGCACGTAAGGAATCTCCGGCGGTCCATGTTACTCCACAGAGTGCACTGGAAAAGCTTTCCCGTAAGGGCCCGGATGAGGTTAAGAATTTTACAGCGGTGGCTGACGAAACTATTACCATTCCTCCTGTCGGTAGGGACAGGGAGCCGGCAGAACCGGCTATCAATACTTATAAAAGACCCGGAAGTGCCATCAGTGTTGAGCCTCAGCAGCCTTCTGTTGATGCAGATGCACTTAGAAGTGTATTCAAAGAGGTCAATGAGGTTATTTCAGGTGCTTCGTCTATTCCGGTCTCCGCTGTTGCGGATTACGATCCAAGCGCCAAGATTATCCATGCAGATCAGATAAAAAGTGAGCCGGTTCCTTACCGTTCAGAAAAAAACGCGCCCACTTCTTCAAAAGTTCTGGATTTTCCCGAGGAGCGTTTGGCTTCACAGCAGAGTTCTGCAGATATGAAAAGCGGCTTTGTTCGCATGCTTTACAATAAATTGGTGGATAACGAGGTGGACGAGAGATACGTCAATAGTCTGCTTTCGGACTTGGGTGATGTTATGTCCTCCGATGCCAGTGTTGATCGTCGTATTTCCAATGTTTATCAAAAGATGATCCTTCAGCTTGGCAATATGTCTACCATATCTTTGTCGGGAAAGCCTACTGTAGTTTTCCTTATCGGACCTACCGGAGTAGGTAAAACTACGACTATAGCCAAGCTTGCCAGCAGATACAAGCTTAAAGAAGGTAAGAGCGTTGCTTTTATAACGTCAGATACATACAGGATAGCTGCCCAGGAGCAGCTTTCCACTTATGCAGGTATCCTTAAGGCGCCTATTTCAGTGCTTTATGAGGCGTCTGATCTTCCCGAAATGCTTAAGGGATTCAAGGATCAGGATCTTGTGCTGGTGGATACTGTTGGTTTTTCACATATGAATACTTCGCAGCGGGATAACCTTAAGGCACTCCTTGCTGCCATACCCGAGGAGTATCACAAGGAGATATACCTTGTTCTTTCGGCTACGACCAAGTATAATGACTTAAAAGCCATTGTGGATGCATACAAGGAGTTTACTGATTTTTCACTTGTATTCACAAAGTTGGATGAGACCGGATATTATGGCAATATTTACAATATCCGTCGGTACTCGGATGCATCACTTTCATATGTGACTAACGGACAGAATGTTCCTGACGATATATCTGTTTTAGATCCCCAGAAACTTGTTAAGACTTTATTGGGAGGCAGATGATGGATCAGGCGCAGGGTTTACGTAATGTAGTCAAGCTCCAGAGTCAGATCAATATCCCCGAAGCCAGGGTTTTAACCATTACAAGTGGTAAGGGCGGAGTCGGAAAGTCCAACACGGCGGTCAATCTTGCAGTTGCTTTTCGTAACCTTGGTAAACGGGTGATTATTTTTGATGCAGATCTGGGACTTGCCAATGTGGAAGTCATGTTTGCAGTGCCTCCCAGGCACAATCTTTCGGATGTGATATACGGTTCCATGGATATCGAGGAGGTTATTACCACCGGGCCCATGGATATAGGTTTTATTTCGGGAGGATCAGGGATCACATCCCTCAATGATCTTTCCGATGATCAGGTCCATTATCTGGTAAGATCACTTCGAAAGCTAAACAGACTTTGTGATATACTCATAGTTGATACCGGAGCGGGTATTTCAAACCAGGTCCTTGATTTTGTGGTCTCATCACCTGAGATCCTTCTTGTGACCACGCCTGAGCCCGGATCCATTACGGATTCTTACTCATTGCTCAAGGCGGTATATGCCAGCGATACTTTTAATCGTTCCAGCCAGCGTATCCGATTGATCGCTAACAGGGTAGCATCCCGGGAAGAGGGTGATGCGGTTTATCGCAAACTTTCCAGTGTCACCGGCAAATTCCTTGGCGGCAGCATAGAAAGTCTTGGCATGATACCCTACGATCAGGCCCTTGAGAAGGCTGTACTTTCACAGCAGGTGGTTTCTATCGTATCACCGCATGCAAAGTCAACCAAAGCTTTTACACAGATTGCTCAGGATCTTGAATCCGAGACTGTACATAGGCCTGTTGCATTCGGTATTTCCCGCTTTTTCGGCGGTTTTTTGAAAAGAGCATAATTAAAAGAACGGAACAATATGAAGGCAAATGAACTTAAGCCCGGCACTAAGGTTTCCATCACACTTTTCCAGGATAAGGTTAGAGGTGATAAGGATGCCAAAAAGCTGGAAACCAAAATTGAAGAAGTGACCGATGAGGGTGTTATCGTACTTCAAATGCCCACATTTGGAGGAAAACTTGTTTCTCTTCCATCGGATGTACGATATGAGATGATCTTTTCAACCGACAGAGGTTTTCAGATGTCTATCGGTCAGGTAGTCAGACGCTACAAAAAAGAGGGCTTTTATCTTATGGATATGGTCCTGACCTCACCTCTTGAGAGGTTCCAGAGACGTGAGTATTTCCGTATTGAGTGTGCGCTGCCTGCGCTTTGCATGTTTCTGACATCTTATGAGGAGGAGATGGAAAACCTCACTGAAATTGAAAACTATCTCGAGGAGCATGGTACAGAGGATTTTCCCGCAGGTTTCGGCTCCATTACCAATATAAGCGGAGGAGGAGCGCATTTTATTTCTTCTCTTGCTCTTAAAACCGGTGATTACATCCTTCTTAAGGTTAATTTTCAGGAAAGTGAGGAGGATGATGAGGATATAGCAGAACTCATATGCAAGATCCTTGATGCATCTTATGACAAGGAGATGGAGCGCTATTCCTACAGACTCAAATTTATGTTTACAAATCCCAAGTTCAGGGAGAGGATAATACACTTCGTTTTTGAAGAGGAGCGAAGAATCCGCAGGAAGGTACAGGGATAAACATGTATAATATTCTTGTTGTAGATGACTCTGCACTCATGAGAAAAGTCATGTGTGATATAATTAACGGGATTCAGGGATTTTCTGCTACGGATATCTCTGCAGATGGCAATATGGCTCTACGTTCTCTTCGGACCAAGAAGTATGATGCGGCCACCATCAATATGTACCTTCCGGGTACGATCTCAGGTATAGATGTTCTTCAAACCATGAAGGATGAAGATATCATGATACCGGTGGTTGCCATTTCTTCAGCGGTCAAGGAAGACCGTGAGTCTACCGTTCTTGCTTTGGAGGCCGGTGCTGTCGACATGGTTGTTCGGCCCTTCAGACTTTCTCCTGCAGAGAGACCGGCCTTTTCGGCAGCTTTGGCAGAGAAACTCCAGGCGGCTGTGTCCGGCAGAGGTTTACAAAAGACCTCCAGACCGACTACATCAGCCTCCAGGCCTAAGCGAACTCTAGAGGACATTGCTGCAGGATCGGTTGTTGGTTCTGTCAGTGCCAGAGCCAGGAAAGGTAAAATGGACACTCAAGCTGCATCCGAGGCGATTGCTTCGACGCCCGTTACATCCGGAAGATCTTTCAGAGGAAAATACGGACTTGTAGCTATAGCGTGCTCTACAGGCGGTCCACAGGCACTTCACACCATGGTGCCCATGCTTCCCAGTCATTTAGGTGTACCGGTGGTGATTGTACAGCATATGCCGCGAGGTTTTACCGGCTCATTGGCAGAAAGGCTACACGCCGATTCCAAGATCAATGTCAAAGAAGCAGAGGACGGTGAGGTATTAAAACCCGATTGGGTCTATATAGCTCCGGGTGGCAGACATCTGCAGATCATAGAACGTACCAAAGGTGTTTTGTGCGCCAGGGTGTATGACGATCCGCCGGTCAATAACTTGAGACCATGTGCGGATGTTATGTACGAATCACTGCTTCACATTTCGCTGGATACCATACTTTGTGCTGTGCTTACAGGTATGGGAGCCGACGGAACTCAGGGGATCTCTGATCTACGTAAGGCAAAAAACATATACACTATCACTCAGGATGAGGCCAGTTGTGTAGTATATGGAATGCCTAAAGCAGCAGCCAATGCGGGACTATCCGATGAAGTAGTTCCCATAACTATGGTTGCAAACTCTATCAAGAAAGAATTGGGGGTATGAACAATGGATGTAAGTCAGTATCTTGATATTTTCATCGACGAGACGAGTGAGCACATACAGTCCCTCTCCGACAACATCATGGTTCTTGAGAATGAGCCGGAGAATAAGGACACCATTAATGAGATCTTCCGTGCAGCCCACTCTCTTAAGGGAATGGCTGGTACCATGGGCTTTAAGCGCATGCAGCACCTGACCCATGACATGGAGAACCTTTTCTCTGAGGTTCGTAATGACAGCATCAAGGTGAATTCCGAGCTGATCGATATCCTTTTTCAGTGCCTCGATGCAATAGAAGGATATTTGGAGACCGTTAAGTCCACCTCAGATGAGGGTACTGAGGATAATGAAGTCCTCATCAAGAAGCTCAATGAATTCTTGGAGAGCGGCAGCGGAGAAGGCGGCGATGATGATGACGCCGGTTCAGATGCGGCTGCTTCTTCTGGTGCAGATGAGGCTCCTGCGGCAGAAGCTTCCGCAGCTCCTGCAGGAGACGGCAGCGCTGAGTATCTTTCCATGAAGCTTGAAGAGGATGATATCCTTAAACTCCAGGAGGCTTCGGATGGCGGAAGCAACCTTTACGGACTTACTGTTCATGTCCAGAAGGATTGCCTCCTTAAAGCAGCCAGAGCTTTCCTTGTTTTCAAAGCTATTGATGATTTCGGCGAGATCCTTTGCTACAATCCCAGCTCACAGGATATTGAGGATGAGAAGTTTGATCTGACTTTCTCTATAGTGATCTCCACTTCGTCTACTGATACAGACGCTATCAAGGCTGCGGTTTCGGCTGTTTCCGAGATCGAAGCTGTTGATATGGGAGCTGTAACTCCCGATACATTCAAGGGCGGCGCTGAGCCCGAAGCAAGTGCACCTGCTCCCGAGCCTGAGAAAAAGGCACCTGAAGCAAGCGCAGCTGCAGCTCCGGCACCTGCTCCCGCACCAAAGCCTGTAGCTGAGAGTGCGCCTAAGGCAGCTCCTGCAGCAGCCGGAGCTAAAAAGGCAGCTAACAAGCCCGTTACATCACGTACGGTCCGCGTAGATATTGAGAAGCTCGATTCTCTTATGAACCAGGTCAGCGAGCTTATTATCGCTAAGAACTCACTGGTATCCATCAGTAGTTCTGAGACAGGCGAATACGACTCACAGTCTTTCCGTGAGCAGATCGAGTATCTTGAGCGTGTTACCACAGACCTGCATGAGTCAGTTATGAAGGTTAGGATGGTACCTATCGAGAGTACCGTTAACAAGTTCCCTCGTATGATCAGAGACCTTTCCCGTAAGCTTGGTAAGCCTATGGATCTGATCATGACAGGTGAGGAGACAGAGCTTGATCGTACCGTTGTGGATCAGATCGGTGATCCTCTTCAGCATCTGCTTCGTAATTCGGCCGATCATGGTATTGAGAAGCCTGAGGATCGTAAAAAAGCAGGCAAGCCTGAAAAGGGAACTATTTTCCTTAACGCATTCCAGGAAGGCAACAATGTCATCATCCAGGTAGGAGATGACGGTGGCGGAATCAACACAGAGGCTGTTAAGGCTAAAGCGATTGAGCGCGGCATTGTTACTGAGGAGGAAGCAGAAAGCCTTACTCAGAAAGAGATCGTAGAGTTCCTCTTCATGCCAAGCTTCTCTATGGCTAAGCAGATCACGGATATTTCCGGTCGAGGCGTTGGACTTGATGTAGTTAAGTCCAATATCGAGGCTCTCGGTGGTGATGTAGAAGTTAAGACCACTTTCGGCCAGGGCTCTACATTTACAGTCAGACTTCCTCTGACACTTGCCATCATCCAGGCCCTCATGATCGAGGTTCGTGATGAGAAGTACGCCATTGCCCTTGCTAGTATCATGACCATTGAGAATATACCCAAGAGTGAGATCAAGTACGTTCAGGCCAAGGAAGTTATCCATCTTCGCGGTCTTGTTATTCCGCTTATCCGTCTTGATGATCTTCTTGATTTCGAGCCCGCTGAGGACGACAGAGATGATCTTACGGTGGTAATCGTTAAGCGCGGTGATTCCCATGCCGGTCTTGTGGTTGACAATCTCATGGGCCAGCAGGAGATCGTTATCAAGTCTCTTGGCAAGGTTATCGAGAACAACAAGATAATCAGCGGCGCTACCATCCTTGGAGATGGCGAGGTTGCGCTTATCCTTGATACTAATGCAATGATTTAAGGGGAGGAAGATATGGCGGATCAGAAAGCCTTAGCGGCAGATAATAAACCAAACAAGCATGAGCTTGACAATGTTGTAGAAGAAAAGATCCAGTACATCGTTGTTGGTATCGGCGATGAAAAATACGGTATCGATATTTCCTTCATTGACAATATCGTTCGTATGCAGAAGATTACCCGTGTACCCAAGGCACCCGATCATTATATGGGTGTTATCAACCTTCGAGGCATGGTTGTACCTGTTATGAGTATCAGGCGTAAGATGGGTCTTTCTGATGATGTGATCAACAATGCCACACGTATCATCATTCTTAAGCTGGAGGAGCAGGGACTGGTGGGAGTACTGGTTGACGAGGTTAACGAAGTTATCGCACTCGGTGAGTCCGAGATCGATCGTAATGTTAAGAATTCCAAGAAGAGTGACTCTTCATTCATCAACGGTATCGGTAAAAACGGAGACGGTCTTGTTTCCATCTTTGAGATTACTGCAGTTGTTGACGAAGTTGTCGCATAGTCAAAATTATTGAGAGGACCACAATGAGTGAAAAATTATCCCTTGAGGAGATCAATCAGAAATACCCTGATGTACTGAGAGAGATAGGTAATATTGGTGCCGGCAATGCTACTACAGCCATTGCCAGCATGCTATCACTTCGAATGAACATGAGCGTTCCTTCCGTAGAATTTCTTCCTGTTGAAGAGATGTCTACCGCACTTGGTTCCGAGGATGCAGTCATTGCCGGGATCATGCTTGGTGTAAGCGGAGATATCGGAGGAAGCATGATGTTCCTTCTTGATCTCCCCTCAGCTAAGAACCTTGCGAATCACATGATGAGCATGATGGGAGGACCTCCCATTGCAGAAGAGGACTTTTTGGATGAGGAAAAGTCCATGATGGCCCGTTCGGCTATACAGGAAATTGGTAATATCATTGCAGGAGCTTACCTCAATGCCATTGCCAGCATGACAAATCTTACTATCACGCCTACGCCGCCTTTTGTTGCCTTTGATACGGCAGCATCAATCCTTTCGGTTCCGGCTATTATCTTTGGTTCCGAGGGTGATAATGCGCTTCTCATCCGTACCGAGATTGATGATGAAGCCATCGATGAGCGTATTCGTGGGTATTACTTCCTTATGCCAGAAGGAGATTCATACCAGAAGATACTTTCGTCACTTGGTCTCCCTGTATAGTTTAAGGAGGGGTACACATGGGGCAGATGATAAAGGTTGGTATGGCAGACCTTAAAGTATGCAAAGCTCCGGATAATCTCACAACTATAGGATTGGGTTCATGTATAGGCATTGCCATGTATGACCCGGTTTCCAAGGTTACCGGACTTGCACACATCATGCTTCCTGATTCCACAGCTATTCGCGCAAATTCCAATATTGCCAAGTTTGCGGATACAGGTATCCAAAAGCTTCTGGATGATATGATAAAGGCCGGTGCATCAAAAGCCCGGATCAAGGCTAAGATAGCAGGTGGAGCCAAGATGTTCGACGTTGGAAACAGCAATATGATCAACGTCGGCGAGCGCAACGCCATTGCCAGCAGGGAAAAACTCAAGAAACTCGGCATACCTCTGATCGCAGAGGATTGCGGCAAAAACTTTGGTCGTACGGTAGAGATATACAGCGAAAGCGGAGAATTCCTTATCAAAGCCGTAGGACGGGACACATATAAGATATGAAAACTAAACCAATCCCCATACTTTTTGCTTTGCTTGCTTCATTTATCGCCTGCGTTCTGTCCATCATACAGGGCGTTGAGTTTTCAGTATTTTTCTGGCGATTCTTTTGGGCAGCACTGATCTTTCTTTTCCTGGGAACTATCCTCAAGATGGTTTTGGATCACGCATTCAAGCCTGAGGAACCCGAGGAGGAAACAGAAGGAGAAGAGGGCGAAGAGTCGGAGGATGGTGAAGAAGGATCCGAGCCGTCAGAGGGCGAAAATACGGACAACGATGACGAGGAAGACGAAGACGATTTGCTTTGATCCGCAGCGGATATTCGGTTGATTGGGGGCGCCGATAATGGCAGGCAATAAAAAAGAAGAGTTATGGGATAGTTATCGTAAAGATCCCTCCCCTAAACTCAGAGAACAAATCATAATAGAATATGCACCTCTGGTCAAGGTTGTGGCCGGTAAGATGAGTATGTATCTCGGTAACAATGTGGAGTACGATGATCTGTGCGGATATGGTGTTTTCGGACTCATTGATGCAATTGATAAGTTTGATCTTACTAAGGATGTGAAGTTTGAGACATATGCCTCTCTTCGTATCAAGGGCGCTATCCTGGATCAGATCCGTAAAATGGATTGGATTCCCAGGACTGTTAGACAAAAGCAGAAAAAACTTGACGAGGCTTCAAGGAGCGTTGAGCTTAGGACCGGTCATGCTGCTACAGATAAGGAGCTTGCAGAGGAGCTTGGCCTTTCCAATGCTGAATATTTGGAGTGGCAGTCTCAATTAAAAGTTACTAATCTTGTTTCACTTAATGAATTTATGGATGCAGGTGGCAATGAGCCTGCTATGGAGACAGCTACCAATTCTCATTTTATTCAGCCAGAGGAAAGTGTTTCAAGGGACGAACTCAAGCAAAAGCTTCAGGAAGCTCTGGAGCTTCTAACTGAAAAAGAGAAAAAAGTAGTCCTTATGTACTATTACGAGGACATGACGCTTAAGGAAATCGCTCAGGTATTGGAAGTATCTGAATCGAGGGTTTCACAGCTTCATACCAAGGCGCTCCTTAAGATGCGTAAGACCATGGGTAATTATATGGATGTTCTTACTGCAGGGTAAAGACGTTTAGTGTAAGTCATAGTGGGGATGGCATGTCACAGCGTAACAGTTATATTCAAATAGAAATAAAAGATAATACTGCGATCTGCCATTATACTCCTGCGGTAGATGGTGGATTACCAATTAACTATTCCGAACTTGTGGAGTATCTTTCACTTCACGGAATAGATCAGTATGATCAAAGACTGCTCAGGGATACTCTTATGTCCACTGAGCCTTCGACATGCGATCTTGGATTATGTCCTGATTTTGAGTTTTCCGAGACCATGTATGTCAAGGTGTCTCTAGACAAGATGAAGGCAACCGTCAGGTTCTGGCCCCCTTCCATGGGCGGTCGCAAGATGGATGCCAAGGACATCATTGCCGAGTTGGAGCGCAGGGGCATCGTTTACGGCGTTGATCAAAATGTCATTATGGATTATCTCAATGACAGATGCTACGCCACTGATTACGTGATGGCTATCGGAACTCCGCCTATAATCGGACATGATGCCAAGATCACATATAATTTTAATACCAATCCATCTCTCAAGCCTAAGCATAACGAGGATGGAACAGTAGATTATAAGGAACTTAATACCATCAATCATGTGGAGGCAGGAGCTCTTCTTGCAGAGCTTTCACCCATGGATCCCGGAGCTCCAGGTATGGATATCATGGGAAGGGATCTGCCTACACGTTCTGTTAAGGACAAGAGACTTAGTGGCGGTAAAAATATCCGTATTTCCGATGATGGCCTTCGTGCATATTCGGAGGTTACGGGGCATGTAACTCTTACCGGAGACCAGATCTTTGTTTCCGATGTGTATGAGGTTCCGGCAGATGTTGATAATTCCACCGGTAATATCACCTACAGCGGTAATGTTCATATCAAAGGTTCAGTTCGCAGCGGCTTTGTTGTTGAGGCCGAGGGTGATGTTATAATCGACGGTGTTGTTGAGGATGCCCGTGTTATGGCCGGCGGCCAGATCATTGTTAAGCGTGGTATCCATGGTATGCATAAGGGCTCTTTGGAGGCTGTCAGTAATGTCATCATAGCCTTCATTGAGAATGCAAAAGTTATTTCAGGCGGATATATCGAGACCAGTTCCATTATCTATAGTGAGGTAAGTGCCAAGGAAGATGTTATGGTCCTGGATCGCAAGGGCTATGTAGCCGGCGGTATCGTTCGTGCCGGTGGTAAGATCGAGTGCATGACCGTCGGAAGTGAGATGGGAGCCCTTACCAGACTGGAAGTTGGTATTGAACCTGCCAAGAAGGAGCGTTACACCATGCTCCAGAAAACTATCCAGGCTGAGACTATGAAGATTGAAAAGATCGGTCCCGTCGTTGAATCTTACAATGATTTTATTACCAGTGGCAAGGCTTTGGATGATAAAAATGAGCAGTATCTCGGCAAGCTTATGGGAGAACTTCGTACAGCCAAGAACCTCTTGCAGAGTCTCAGGACCGAGTTCAATCAGCTTCATCAGGAACTCCTTGCCAGTAAGCATGCAAAAGTTGTTATTAGAAGAGATATTTACCCGGGAGTTACGGTTACTATTTCGGATCTGTCCGTGACTACCAAGGACAAGAGATCATATTGTGTCTTTGAGAAAAAGACCGGCGAGATCATTGTATCTAACCTGTAAGGAGGAATATATGTCCATTAAGCCTCTGGTTTTTAACGGAATGATCCAAAACACCACCGAGGTATCCAATGTTCACGCCCAGGCTGAGCATCAGCCCAGGACGAGTCAGGAAAATATAGCTATTCAGACCCAGCAGCAGACACAGCAGCAAGCGCAGCAGGTCAATGAGACAGGTGAATCTACCGAGGATAAAGCGCTTAATCCTGATGATTCAGGAGGTGGAGCAGCCGGGGGCGGCAACAATCGCAAAAAGAAAAAAGAAGAAAAAGAAGATCCCTTTGCATCTGACGGCAAGGTAACTCTCAAGGGATCAAAATCAACATTTTCTATTTCAATATAGTTGGAGGTTTTTATTTCATGGAATACTTAGAGATCGGACTGCTGATCTTAGGTGCATTGTTTTTCATCGGCAGCTTCTTCGTTCAGGAGAAGCTGTCTTCTTCTGATGTGGATGAGATCAAAAAGATGAGTGAAAAGCAGATAAATGCACTTATGGAAAGGCAGCTTCGTGATGCTGACGCTCAGATCGATTCACGTATCGGCAACAAGCTCAATGAGTCACTTGAAAAGCTTGAGCGAGAGACTGACAAGGAGACCAACGAAAAGCTGATGTCCATTGGGGAGTACTCCGATACAGTCATGCAAAAGATGGATAAGACCCATGAGGAGATCATGTTTATCTATCAGATGCTCAATGAAAAGCAGGACAAGCTTACACAGCTTACCAAGGATGCTCAGAATTACGAATCTCATCTTCGAGGTATTTCTGAAGAAATGCAAAAAAGCGTTACTGCACAGGCTGCTCAGATTGAGGCTGAGCCTGCGGTTTCAGTTGAGCCTGCGGTTTCAGCTGAGCCTGCAGTAATGAGTGCTCCTGCTATAGAGGTATATGCTGCAGAGCCTGAACCTGCATTGGAAACTGCAGCTGAAGTAGAAACCGAAGTTGCTGAAATGCCTATATCATCAGAGAATGAGGTACCGGAACCGATAGCAGCGCCTGCACCTAAAAAGCCTCAGCCTAAGGTATCTTTAGATGATACAGATGACGACAACAAAGAACAGATCATTTCCATGTTCAAACAGGGATATACACAGGTTGAGATCGCCAAAAAGATCGGAGTAGGTCTTGGTGAGATCCAGCTCATCCTTGGACTTTACGGGGAGGGCAATTTATAATGAAAAAAAAGTACTATCTTCGCGGTCTTGGAATAGGTATTCTTG
>JAEEGL010074225.1_pt1 | contig 18048 bp, 16 predicted proteins | sample 9134231 | NCBI WGS metagenome assembly JAEEGL01 (sample SAMN16246548, study PRJNA631951) | gut metagenome | biome: gut microbiome; feature: rumen; material: fiber-attached | host: Bos | place: Iran: Karaj | collected 2018-10 | reverse complement strand
TTCGCCAATCTTTCCACAATAACCACCTTGTGCAGTGTCATACTTTAATAAGTTTGCTAACATTGCAGGAGCAGTTAAATCGTTAATTGCTACTACTTCATAACCTTCAGCATCGAACATTTGTCTGAAAGCTAAACGGCCAATACGACCAAAACCATTAATTGCTACTTTAACAGCCATAATAATATAATCCTCCTAAAATTAATGTGTTCTAAAATCACAAATAAATTATACAACCTGGCCAATTTAATATCAACTAATTTTGGCCTTAAGGCTTCATTTTCAACTTATGTAAACGTTATCATAAGTTATTTTTTCGTGATTTACTTAAACGTTTTCGTTATTCTTTAGAAATTATGAATGTTCTATTAATTCTTTTAATAAAACTAATTTGCTCATGATAAGCCATTTTTACACTATTCTTCCTATAATCAATAACCATAGATCTAAAATTATCAACTTTGTATGATTTATGATCTGCAGTAATGAAAACATGAGTTTCCTTGCTTTTATCCTCTAATCTAACTCTTCTTTCATTAGAAATAATTAAAGGTGATTGTAATGTTCTATACGCATTAGAATTTAATCCAGCTATTTCGGTTAGCTGCATTACCTGTAATGATGTATCTATAACAGAGCCATCTAATGATTTATTATAAGCAGTTGATCCATATGGAGTTGATATAGCAAAGCCTGTACCCCTAAATTTTTCAAAATATTCTTCATCAATATAAACATCTAGCATCAATGTTCTAGGAGGACAAATAATAGTAAATTCATTTAAAGCAAATTCCTTATATTTGTTTCCATTATAATCTTCAAATGATGCTTCTAGCGAATCTAGATAATCAACCTTATATTCATTATTATTAATATCATTAATTAATGTATCAACCTCAAGCGAATCATAATTCGCAAAGAATCCTAAATGACCAGTATGAATACCAAATATAGTCGCATTGCTATATTGATGGACAGCCTTCAATATAGTACCATCTCCACCTATAGCTATTACGATATCAGGATTAGTATCATCTATATCTAATTTAATCTTATTTTTAATATATTCTTTTATTTCATAGGAATTTCTATCATCCTTAATAACAAAGGTATAGCTCATAATGACACCTCCAAAACGAAACGTCTAGACCTATTTTAACACAAGTATTGATTTTTTAAAATAAATATTAGATAATATAGATTGAACATTATGTAAAGGTTTACAATACATAAATGGATGAGGGAAAGATTATGCTACTAAACAAAGAAATCGAATTCAAGTCATTTATTTCAGAGGCTAAGTATAATGAGCTTTTAGAAAAATTTGGATTAGACAATAATGTTTTTGCCCAAACAAATCATTATTTTGATACTCCAGACACAAAGCTGTTAGATGAAAAGACAGTTCTAAGAATTAGACAAAAGGGTAATAATTTTAAAATTACTAAAAAGACTAGAGCTGATGTTGGAGCTGATGAAACTCACATTCTTATATCTAAGGAAAAGGCATTAGAATATTTAGCAAATGGCTTTGACGCATCAATTATCGGAATTCCATATTATGTAAATAAAATAGCTGAATTAACAACATATCGTGTTTCTACCCCTTATAAAAATGGTGTTCTATTCTTCGATAAGAGTGAATACTATGGAAAGACAGATTATGAAATCGAATATGAGGTTGATGATGATAAGGTAGGATACAATGATTTCTTAAGCTTCCTTAAGGAATTCAATGTTGAATATAAAGAATCAATTAGAAAATCTAAGAGAGCATATGACAATAGAAAATAGCATATGCTCTTTTCTTTTTAATTTACAAATATGGAAAAAACTAATTGTTTAAAAAAATAAATCAATATGTTATAATTGAAGAGTACTTTATAAAATCTAACATTTAAGCGACTAGAGGATAGTGTGAGCTCTAGAATGATTTATAGGGGAATTGGGTATTAAAACTTAATTTAAAGAGCTGACTTGTCAGAATTAAGGTGGCACCGCGCTAATATGCGTCCTTAAGATTTTTTATATCTTTTGGGCGCTTTTTATATTTTTAGGGGGTTATATTATGAGATTAATTTCAGGAATTCAGCCAAGTGGAAATATTACATTAGGTAATTACTTAGGCGCTATTAAAAATTTTGTAAAGCTACAGGATAGAGAGGATATAACAGACTTTTTAGTATTCGTAGCTGATATGCACGCAATTACAGTACCACAGGATAAGCAAGCATTAAGACAAAATATCAAGTCTTTGGTTGCTACATACTTAGCATGTGGATTAAATCCAGAAAAGGTACATATCTTCATTCAATCAGAGGTACCTGCTCACGCTCAGCTAGGCTGGATATTACAATGCAACGGCTATATTGGTGAGCTAGAAAGAATGACACAATTTAAGGATAAAAAGGAAAAGCAGGTTGCTGGTGTTTCTGTTGGTCTATTAACATATCCATCATTAATGGCAGGAGATATTCTTCTTTATGATAGTGATGCAGTACCTGTAGGACAGGATCAAAAACAGCACCTAGAATTAACAAGAACTCTAGCCGAAAGATTCAATAATAAATATGGTGATACATTTGTTGTCCCTGAGCCATTTATTGCTGAGGCTGGTGCGAAGGTAATGTCTTTAACAGAGCCAACAAAGAAAATGTCTAAATCAGATCCTAATCCAAAAGCCTATATAGCACTTTTAGATGATATTAATATTGTTAAGAAAAAAATTAGATCTGCAGTAACTGATTCAGATGGTAAAATTGCATATGATACAGTAAATAAGCCAGGTATTTCTAATTTATTAACAATTTTATCATGTGTAACTAATACCTCTATTAAGGATTTAGTAGAAAAATATAAGGATTCAAATTATCAGCAATTTAAGGATGATGTAGCTAACGCAGTAGCCTTAGAGCTTGAGCCAATCCAAAAAAGATATAATGAATTAATTAATTCACCTAAATTAGATGAGGTATTAAACGAAGGTAGAGATTATGCTAATTATTTAGCAAATAAAAAGATAGCTAAGGTTTATAATAAGGTAGGCCTAGGAAGAAAAACAAAATAATGAAATTAACAGAAACTATTGAGGATTTAAATTTACAGCTTGATGACCCTACCTGCCAGGAGCTAGCAAAAAAGCTAAAAAGAAAATATACAATCTTAGGTAACTGCCTATTCTTTAGTGGTCTTATTATTTCTATCTTGGCATTTATAGCCTTAATATCTATTTCAATTTATGCAATAATAGCTAAAACAATGATCTATTGGCATATGCTATTTATATTAGTAATATTTATATTTGCTGTACTTGCAGTATTAGGTAAATATTATCAATCAATTTCAAAAGAAATTATAATAAAAAATTAACGGATTTTTACCCGTTAATTTTTTTATTTATCTCATATTCTACATTATTTATAAAGCCTTGAATCATTAAATCAACCTGATTCATTAGCTCTAAATATTCCTCTACAAAGGGAATATCTAATAATTCAGAATTTAATCTTTTATATTCTTCCTCATAAACCTTTAATTGATTTATTTGATTAAATTCCTTAGCATTTACCATTTTCTTTTGTAAATCCTTTATCTCATCAAATTTATTAATAATTTTTTCATTTGATTCGATATAATTCTTTAATTCCTTAAGCCTTATAACCTCAGGAATATTATTGAAATAATCTAATAGCCTATTATTCAACTAAATCACCAATCATAAACCAGCTTTTAGCTTCCTTAACCTTAACCTTAACGATTTTACCAATTAAGGATTTATCATTAGATTTAAAATGAGTAAGCTTATTATGCTTAGAATATCCACTCATCATACCTAAATCAGATTTAGATTCACCATCTACTAATACCTCAACGACCTCTCCAACAAATCTTTCAGTACCTCTTAGATAGCCCTTATCAACAGCCTTCTTTAGCTCATCAAACCATTTATGCTTCTCTGAATCTGAAATTGGGTCCTCCATTTTAGCGGCAGGTGTACCCTCTCTTTTTGAATAAATAAAGGTAAATGCGCCCTCAAAGCCAGCCTCTTCTACTAATGTTAGAGTATCATTGAATTCCTCTCTAGTTTCACCAGGATATCCAACAATAATATCGGTTGTAATAGAAATACCAGGGATTTCCTCCTTTAATCTTTTAATCTTATAAAGATATTCCTCTCTAGTATATTTTCTATTCATTATCTTTAACACTCTATCATTTCCTGATTGAACAGGGAAATGTAGATGTGGCATTACACTCTTACATTCTGCCATTGCAGAGATAGCATTTTCATCCATATCTCTTGGATGAGGAGATGTAAATCTTACTCTTTCAATTCCAGTTTTATCAATATCTCTTAATAAATCACCAAATGTATAATCATTACCTAAATCCTTACCATAGGCATTTACATTTTGACCTAATAATGTGATTTCCTTATAGCCTTCCTTAACTAGCTCATTAACCTCAGCTAAAATATCCTCCTTAGCTCTAGATCTTTCTCTACCTCTAGTATAAGGAACAATACAATATGTACAGAACTCATCACAGCCATACATAATATGAACCCAAGCCTTAAATTTATTATCTCTAACCTTAGGTGCGCCCTCTAAAATGTTACCTTCAGTAGATAAAACCTCTACTGCCTTTTCCTTAGTAAAATATGCCTGATAAATAAGCTTTGGTAAATTGCCTCTATTATGAGTACCAAATATTAAATCAACGAAAGGATATGATTCAATTAGCTTTTGAGTCGCATTCTCCTCCTGTGGCATACATCCACAAATACCAATAATCATATCAGGATGATTTCTCTTTCTACCCTTTAATTGACCTAATACTCCCCAAATTCTTTGTTCAGCATTTTCTCTAACCGCACAGGTATTTAATAATACTAAATCAGCCTCTAACGGATCAATAGCCTTCTTATAGCCAATAGACTCTAAAATACCAGCCATGATTTCAGAATCAGCCTCATTGCCCTGACAGCCATATGTATAAATATAATAGCTCTTTCCATCTCCTAAATGAGCATATTTATCAATGACACTATATTTAATTGTTTCAGTTTTAAAATTTCTTCTTAGTCTCGCTTCCTTTAATGAAGGCAAAACCATATTTTCCTTATTAACACACTTAGCCATATATACCTCTTTTATAATAACGAAAGTATTATACTCTAACTTTAAGATTTAATCTAGTTATTTTATTATTAGTATCTAAATCTAATATAACACCATTGATTCTATAATATTCTGATTTAGCAACAGACGCTCTTTCATATACACCAGTTCTAAATCTTTTTACAATAGAATCTATATCATCACCTATTACAGAATCATAAGGACCATTCATACCAATATCTGTTATATAGCAGGTATTTTTATATACCTCCTCATCAGCAGTTTGAACATGGGTATGAGTACCAATTATTGCATCTACCTTACCAGCAAATTCATATAGGAATGCCTTCTTTTCTGATGTCGCATCCCCATGGAAATCAACAATAATTTTATCAGCATCAATATTTTCTAATAATCTATCCATTGTTTTAAATGGACAATCAAGCGGTGTATTAGAATAAACTCTACCTAGCATATTAACTATCGCTATTTTTTTATCATTATATTTCACATATAAAACATCCTTGCCATATTCAGTATTTAAATTAGCAGGACGACAAATAGTAGCATTATTAATATAATCCTTTATTTCAGATTTAGAATAGGTATGATTTCCCATTGAAAAGCCAGCAATACCTAATGACTTTAATTCCTTATAATGCTTTTCAGTTAATCCTAAGCCTCCGCTTACATTTTCAGCATTAGCTAAAACTAAATTAATACCATATTCTCTTTTAATTGAATCTAAATTATTTTTTAATACATTAATTGTAGCCTCACCTACAATATCACCTAAATAAAGTATTTTCATAATTTCACCTCTTGAAACAAAAGAGAGTGAATCATCACTCTCTCATATTTTATTTTGCAACATCTGTAGCTCTAGTTTCTCTAATAACTGTAACCTTGATTGTGCCAGGATAGTTAAGCTTAGCTTCAATTTCTTCCTTGATTTGTCTTGCGATAGTGATTGTTTGTAAATCATCAACCTGCTCAGGGTTAACAATAACTCTAACCTCTCTACCTGCTTGAATAGCAAATGAAGATTGAACACCCTTAATGCTATTAGAAATAGCCTCTAGGTTCTCTAATCTCTTAGCATAATTTTCTAAGCTATCTGATCTAGCACCAGGTCTAGCACTTGATAATGCATCAGCTGCAGCAACTAGTACTGCAATAATAGATTTTGGTGCAACATCCTCATGGTGAGATGCGATTGCATCAATAACCTCTCTTGGCTCATGATATTTTTGAGCTAATTCTACACCGATATCAACATGGCTTCCTTCAATTTCATGATCTACTGCCTTACCAATATCATGTAATAATCCTGCACGGCGGGCAAGTATTTCATTTTCACCAATTTCAACAGCTAGCTTACCAGCAATCATTGCTGTTTCAATTGAGTGCTTTAATACGTTTTGACCATAGCTTGTACGATAATTTAATCTACCAATTAATCTTACTAAATCTGGATGGATTTTACCGATACCTGTCTTAAATACAGCATCCTCACCCATTTCTCTAATAGTCATTTCAATTTCGTTTCTACAACGTTCAACGACCTCTTCGATTCTACCTGGATGGATTCTACCATCAGTAACTAAAATCTCTAAAGAACGCTTTGCAATTTCACGTCTGATAGGATCAAAGCCTGATAATACTACAGCCTCTGGAGTATCATCAATAATTAAATCAACACCAGTTAATGATTCAAACGCACGAATATTTCTACCCTCTCGTCCAATGATTCTACCCTTCATTTCCTCAACAGGAAGTGAAACAGTAGTTACTGTAGATTCACTTGCAACCTCACCAGCATACTTTTGTACTGCAATCGCAAGTAAATTCTTGGCTTTGTTCTTTACTACTCCCTTAGCCTTTTCCTCTTCGTCCTTGATGTAAGTTGCGATTTCCTCTCTCATAGACTCACGTACCATTTCCATGATAAGCTTACGTGCTTCCTCCCTAGACATACCAGCAACTTCCTCTAGTTTCTTTTCTTGCTCTCTTAGTAAAGCCTCTACCTTATTATTCTGTTGTTCTAATTCAGCCTTCTTCTCGTCAATCTTTGACTCTTTAGAATTAAGCATTTCTTCACGCTTATCTAGATTTAAAGATCTTCTATCTAGCATATCCTCACGTGAATTTAATTTGTTTTCAAGCTCAACAACGACATTCTTTCTTTCACGAACATCATTTTCAGCATCAGTCTTCATCTGATTGATTTCTTTTCTAGCATCATCTAAAGACTGTTTTCTAATCTTTTCTGCCTCAGAATTAGCATTGGCAATAATTTTTTCTGCCTCTGCATTTGATGCTGCCACTGACTTTTCATGCGTTTTAATACGGATGAAATATCCAAGTGCTGCACCACCTATAAATAACACAATAACAAGGACGATCAATACTATTTCAAGCGTTGTTAATGCTAAAAACATATTTTATCTCCCTTTAATTATTTTTATAAGCTTTTTTAACAAAAACTCTAAAATTATTGTATCATTAAAACAACAAATAATCAATATAAAAAAGCAGTAAATGACTATGTTTCATATTCAAAAAACAGCAAAAAACAAATTCAAAAAAATAATTAATTAAAAATCATAAAAAAAGCTAAATCTTTATTTTTATTCGTAATTTGGTATAATATTAATCGAGGTATTTAAATATGGCAAAAGAAAATAATAAAAAAGGATGGAGACCTGGTAGAAATCTCCTTACACTAATATTAGCAATTCTAATATTGTTTGTAATCGCATTATTAATTTACATTCCAACAACTATTGTTTCAAATTATAAAGCTGGACACGTTGAATATTTTCAGGATGTATCATCAGTTACTGATATAGCTAATGTTTACAATAAGGATGAAATCACTTATTATGATAATTCATCAGATTATAAGGAATGGAACATCAAGCTAGAGGCTTATCAATATACAGATGTATATGAGGGATTATTTATTGCAGATGATTATAATAAGAGAGTTGAAACAAAGGAAACTGATAGTAACGGAAATGAAACAACATCAGTAAAATATGAAAATGAATTTTCTGGTGATAAAATCAATTTCAGTATTACAATCTCACTTCCAGAGGAAAAGACAGATTTAAGTGATTATCAAACAATCTCTTCAAATTATGTAATTTATGCAGGCTTATCAACTGCCACAAATTGGATTGCTGACCATTCAGTATATTCTTCTACTATTAAATTTACAAGCAATAATATTACAAGCTCAAAAACATTAACAGGTAAAACAATTACTTGCAAGGCTTCATATCCAGCAAAAAGAACTATTTGCTGGCCAGTAGTTAAAAATGTAGATTCACCAGATGTTTACCTATATCTATATTACAAGGATTCAAAGGGTAATTCACATCAAGCAGTAATTAGATATGAATATAAGGAATATATGACAGAAAATACAATAGGAGCTATTGTTAATCCTCATTAATTAATAAATCTAGACATTTGTCTAGATTTTTTCTTTATTGGTCTATTATGTAATTTTTTTACTGAATTTTATAAAAATTATTATATAATTTTCTATTGAGGAGATGATTATATGAATATTATCGAAATAGAACATTTAAATAAAAGCTTTGGTGATTTAAAGGCTGTAAATGATATAACATTTAGAGTTAAAAAGGGTGAATTCTTCTCCTTTTTAGGTATAAATGGAGCCGGTAAATCAACTACTATATCTATAATGTCAGGTACACTTAAAAAGGATAGTGGAAAGGTAATTATTAATGGTTTGGATGTTGATACAGACATCAAAAAGATAACAAGTAAAATTGGAGTAGTATTTCAATTTTCGCATCTAGATTTAGTTTTAAGTGCATATGATAATTTAAAAAGCAGGGCAGCTTTATATAATATAACAGGTAATAATTTTAAAAATAGATTAGAATATTTAACTGATTTATTAGATTTAAAGGATATATTAAAGCGTCCTATTAATAAACTATCAGGTGGTCAAAGAAGACGTGTTGATATCGCAAGAGCGTTAATTCATGACCCTGAAATATTAATATTAGATGAACCAACAACTGGACTTGACCCTCAAACAAGAAAAATGATTTGGCATGTTATTAATAAAATGAGAATTGAAAAAGAATTAACAGTATTTTTAACAACTCATTATATGGAAGAAGCCGCTGAAAGTGATTATGTTGTAATTTTAAATAAAGGCCAAATTTCAGCAGAGGGCACACCTCACGATTTAAAGAGTAAATATAGTTCAGACTATATTACTTTCTATAACACAGATGAAATAGAAGATTTTGGTTATCCAATGATTAAAATAAAAAATGGATATAAAATTAAGATTCCAAACACAGAAATCGCAACTGAATTAGTAACTAAGTATCCAGAAAAGTTTAAGGATTATGAAATTACTAAGGGTAAAATGGATGATGTATTTTTAACTGTAACAGGCTATACTTTGGAGGATTAATTATGGTTTTATTAGAATTAGTTAAAAGAAATTTAAAATTATATTTTAAGGATAAGGGATTATTCTTCTCCTCTTTAATTACTCCAATCATATTATTAGTTTTATATGCGACATTTTTAGCTAAGGTATATAAGGATTCATTTATGTCTAATATTCCAGAAGGAGTTGTGATTCAAGAGGGCATTATAAATTCAGTTGTCGCTTCTCAATTAATATCAAGCTTACTTGCAGTATCGTGTGTAACTATTTCATTTTGTTCTAACTTAATTATGATTACAGATAAAGCAAATGAAAGAATTTATGATTTAACAATTACTCCTGTTAGGAAAAGTACATTATCATTATCTTATTTTATATCATGTACTATATCAACATTATTAATTACGTTATCTACTCTTCTAGTATCATTCATTTATTTAGCAACTCAAGGATTTTATCTATCAGGAGTTGATGTAATTAAAATCATATTAGATGTTATTATATTAACATTATTTGGTTCAAGCCTATCTTGCTGCATAAATCATTTCTGTAAAACTAATGGTGCTGCTTCTGCAATTGGTACATTAGTAAGCTCAATATATGGCTTTATTTGTGGTGCTTATATGCCACTTTCTCAATTTAGCAGTGGACTTCAAAATGTTTTATGCTTCCTACCTGGTACCTATGGTACAAGTCTAATTAAGGAGCATATGATTCAAGGCTCATTAAAGGAAATAGAGAAAATAGGAGCTAGCGAAAGTCTTATAGATGGAATTAGTGAATCTATAGACGCAAGATATTATTTTTTCGATAATTTAGTATCAGAGGGTGCTAAATATTTAGTAATGATTATTTCAATTTTGATTTTTATTGGTATATTTATTTTATTAAATTTATTACAAAATAGAAAAAATAAATAGCATAAAAAAAAGCTTATCGATTGATAAGCTTTTAATTTTGTTCTTAAGCATTTACTGCTTTTTCTGTAACGATATGAGTATTAACCTCAGAATCATATAATTCCTCTTCAGTCTCACCAATACCATTTAAATATAATGCAGCTACATATACAGCAGTTCTATCCTTGAAATTAACACCTACTGTAATTCTAGATGCATAATCAATAACAACCTCTTCATCCTTCTTATCAGCGTCAAAGAAATTAAATCCTAAGAAGCCAGATATTTGACTATTGAAGCCAATGATTTTAATCATGATTGTAATATCATTATCCTTAGCGAACTTTAAGAATAAATCCTTCTTAGCCTTAATGAATTCATATAATGTAGAAATACCTTCAGCATAAGGCATGAAATAGAATACTCTATCATCGTTTGGAGCTTCCTTAGAAGCATTTTCCATAGCTTCCTTCTTTAGATTAACTAAATCCTTAGATAATGCTTCAATCATCTTAGGATCAACATTAAATCTATTTGGAGCTTTATTATATTGATTGATAAATTCTTCAGTATAAAAATAATTTACTGAACCAAAGAAAGGGAATCCCTCATTCTTAATTAACTCAATTAATTGATCAGTATAATCCTTATCAACAGTAACCTCAAACATTAGCTTTGATGTTGATGATAAAGGTGGATAAGGAACATATTCCTTATAATTATCAAGCATAGTATTATAGCTTCTAGCTAAACCATTTCTATTAGCTCTTTGAGCATTTCTTTCAAATGCTTTAATTGTAACCTCTTGTGCCATTTTTAAAACCTCTAATTCTTATAAAATACTAAATAAATTTTACCATTATTAATGGTATTATTCAAGAAATTAATGATTAATCATTACAAGTTGAAAAATAATTTTCAATTGTTTTTAAATCCTCTAAATTTACATCCCTTGTACAAAATGGAATAACAGTTTTATCTGATCTATAAATATAAATATAATTCTTAGTTTTTCTAGTTTTAATAATATATTTATAATATATTTTTTCACTTTCTATTTCTGTTCCATTTTCCATTCTTTTTAAAATGACATATTTTTTTAAAAAATCATATACTAATTCAATATTAGAATTCTTTTGTTCTTTTCCCATTTTTAAAATAATGATTATACATATTAAAGAAAACGTAATAAATAGCATGCCAATAACCATCATTAATGAGCAATAAAAGCTTTCTAAAAGACTAAATAATGTAGCTATAACACCAAATGCTGTAACGCCAATACCAATTAATAAAACAATTAGCCATGATAGCATATTTTTTCTATTTAATTCCTTATTAACATTTTCATCTAATTTAGTAACATATATCATTTTAAATCTCCTAAAGCATATAAATTATAGCATAAAATGCCCATATTTAAATGAGCATTTTATCATTATTATTTATTTTCTATATCATGGAATTTTAAACTTATATCAAAGGCCTTTACAGAATGAGTTAAAGCTCCAACAGAAATATAATCAACACCGATTGATGATACCTCTTTAATTCTATCTAATGTCATATTACCTGAAGCCTCAAGCTTCTTCTTACCATTATTAAGCTTAACACATTCAGCCATTAAAGCTGTTGTCATATTATCAAGCATAATAATGTCAACCTCTGTATTTAAGGCCTCCTTAAATTGGTCTAAATTCTCGACCTCGACCTCAACCTTAATATTTGAAGGGACCTTAGACTTAATCAATTCTACGGCCTTTGTAATGCCTCCTGCGGCATCAATATGGTTATCCTTAAGCATTACCATATCAGAAAGTGAGAATCTATGGTTAGTACCTCCACCATGCTTAACAGCAAGCTTCTCTAAATATCTTAGATTTGGAGTAGTCTTTCTAGTATCTAATATCTTAGTATTACCAACTGTTTCCTTAACATACATATTTGTTACAGTCGCAATACCTGACATTCTTTGCATCAAATTCAAGGCAACCCTTTCGCCCTTTAAAATAGTTTTTGTTTCACCATCAATTTCAGCAATAACATCAAATTTATTTACCTTATCGCCATCCTTGAAATTGAATTTGATTTCAAATTCTCCACCAACTATTTCAAATACTCTCTTTACAACCTCTAGTCCTGATACAATACCAGTATCCTTAGCTATAAATTTAGCATGAGATTTATCGCCATCCTTAAAGATATTATCTGTTGTAATATCTCCTGTTGGCATATCCTCCTTTAAGGCATTCTTAATTATTCTATCTACAACCATTAAATCCATGTTGTAATTGATTCTAAAATGAGAACCAATTGAATCATGACGAGCAAGTGCTGCATTAATAATTAATAAAGCACATGTAACCATATTTAATGTTTCAAAATAATATCTACTCATTACATGAATTTTTAATAAATTATTGTAATGTGTCTCAATAATATTTTTAGCAATTTCAAGTCCATCTGGAGTTCTAACAATTGATACATATTTATCCATCAATTGTCTAACCTCAACTCTAATTGACTTGAAATTATATTTTTTAAACTTATAAGGTAAATCAGGAACATTAGAGCTCTTAGGATTTATATCATTTGCCTTATTAATATCATCAGCAATTCTTTTACCAAATACTAAGCACTCTAAAAGCGAATTAGATGCTAATCTGTTCGCACCATGAACTCCTGTATTAGCACATTCTCCAACTGCATATAGGTTTTCTAATGATGTATGACCATTAACATCAACATTGATACCACCACATAGGAAATGCTCAATTGGGGCAACAGGAATATAATCCTTAGACATATCAACGCCAATTGATAAGCATTTATTATAAATTGTAGGGAATCTCTTCATTAAAAATTCCTTACTCTTATGAGTTATATCTAGATATACATGGTCACTCCATGTATCAAACATTTCTCTATAAATAGATTGAGAAACAACATCTCTTGGGGCAAGCTCCATTCTTTCCTTATCATATTTAGCCATGAAGCGTTCGCCTTCGATGTTCTTTAATATAGCACCCTCACCACGAACAGCCTCACTGATTAGGAATCTTTGACCTGTCTTATCCTCCTCATAAAGTCCTGTTGGATGGAATTGGACAAATTCCATATTTTTAATATCAACACCAGCTCTATAAGCTAAAGCAATACCATCACCCATCGCAAATTTTTCATTAGTAGAATTCTTATAAATTCCACCACAGCCACCAGTTGCGATAACAATCTTATTTGAGAATATAGCAACAGGCTCATTTTCCTGATTAATAACAATAACACCTACAGCCTTATTATTTTCCTTAATAATGCTAAATGCCATCCAATCCTCAAAAACAGAAATATTAGTTCTTCTCTTTAAGGCCTCTCTTAAATCCTCCATTACACGAGCACCAGTAGCATCTCCACCAGCATGTAATATTCTTCTAGATCTATGACCGCCCTCTAATGTTTTAACTAATTCGCCATTTTCATTCTTATCAAAATTAACGCCAATATTAATTAAATTCTTGATATTTTCGCCAGCCTCAGTTACTAATATTCTAGTTGCTTCCTTATCATTAATATAAGAACCAGCTCTTAATGTATCCTCATAATGCTCCTCTATCTTTTCTGGATTAAAATCAATTTCAGCAGCGATACCACCCTGAGCTAAATTAGAAGACCCCCTATCAATTTTATCTTTAGCAAACATACCAATCTTATATTTAGGATTAATATTCATTGCAGTATACATACCTGCAAGACCAGCACCTAATATAACGACATCAAATTCATCCTTTTTCATAAGCTTCTCCTTTACTTGCTAAGCTCTAGCATCTTATCTAAAGCAACTCTAGCCTTATCCATAGTATCCTTATCAATTGTAACCTCATATTCCTCATTTAAAAGACATTTATAAACATCCTCTAAGGAAATAAGCTTCATTGATTTACATAATAAGCCCTTACTTAATAGATAGAATTTCTTATTAGGGTTTCTCTTTTCTAATTCATGTAGAATACCCATCTCAGTACCAATAATAAATTCATCCTTATCTGATTTAGTACAATATTCAATTATACCCTTTGTTGAACCAGCATAATCTGCCATCTGAGTTAATTCATAAGGAGCCTCAGGGTGAACACAGAATAATGCATTTGGATGCTCACTCTTTGCTTTTTTAACATCATCAACAGTTAATCTATCATGGATTTGGCAGCAGCCATCCCATAAATCGATATCATATCCATATTCTTTTGCTGCATAATTACCTAAATTCTTATCAGGACAATATAAAATCTTTTTATCCTTATAATGCTCTAAAATCTTTAATGCATTAGATGATGTAACAGTACAATCAGATAATGCTTTAACATCAGCGTAGGTATTAACATAAGAAATAATTACTCTATCAGGATGCTCCTCCTTATATTTTTTTAATGCCTTTGCATTAATTAAATTTGCCATGTAGCATGGTAAATACTTATGAGGCATTAAAACCTTCTTCTCTGGAGATAAAATCTTTGCAGTTTCACCCATAAATAAAACACCACAGAATACAATAATTTTAGCATCAGAATTTTTAGCAATAACTGATAAATTATATGAATCTCCTAAATAATCAGCGATATCCTGAATCTCACCCTTTTGATAATAATGAGCCAAAATAATCGCATTCTTTTCCTTCTTTAATCTTTCGATTTCCTTAATCATTTCTTCCTTTGTCATCTTGATACCTCCTAGTATAAAGCATAGCTGGTCTATGACCACCATCCTGCTTAACCTCATCTGTTTTAACTACTAAATCACTAATGCTTCTTCTAAATACAGGATCTAATAGCTTCTTATCTAATATTGCCTCATATACTAATTGTAATTCCTTTAAAGTGAATTTATTAGGCATCATATGAAATACAATATCTGTATAATTAATTTTGCTTTGTAATCTCTTTATAGAGGTCATTATAACCTCTAAATTATCAAAAGCTAAATAATCATTTTCCTTTTCCTTATATGATTCTAATCCATAATCATCTATGATCTTAGAAACAACACATTTAAATTCCTCATCCTCATTCTTAAATATAATTTCAATATCATCATTATTTTCATTTAATGAAATATTAAAGAATCTAGCATTAGGATTTAAATTACCCTCAACCTTAGCCTTATCAACAAGACCTAAATAGCTACATGATAAAACTCTACCTCTAACATCTCTATCTATATCAGAAAATGTATATAGCTGCTCAAGATAAATATCATCTAGATTTGCATCAAAGAATAATACTCTTTTAGCACAATCAATCAATGTTTCATCAAGTGATAAAAAGCCACCAGGCAAGCACCACTTTCCCTTAAATGGAGGAGTAGTTCTTTTTATTAATAAAACACTAAAAGCCTTTTTATTAGTTTTTCTATAATTAGATTTAGAAATATCACTAACAGAAAATAATGTAATATCTGTTGTAATACTCATCTTTTCATAATCATTATCATTATAGGATTTTAAGAATTCCTCATCAGTCATATTTGAATAATCTACATCAACAAAATTCTTTGAATAAAATCCCTTTTTCAAAATATAATCATAAACATTAGAATCTAAATATTCTTTAGCCTTAGGATCATTATCCTCTAGCATTTTCCTTATTTTACTAGAATTAATGCCTCCTAAATTAATATCCATAAATTCTAGCTCACCCTTATATTTAGAATATTTTTCTAATTCCTCCTTACAATCAATATTATCTCTATTAATAACTAATAAATTATATTGATTCAGGATATATTCATATCTTTTCCATGTACTAAAGCTTTTTAAATTATCAGAACCTAAAATGAAATATAATTTATCTCCCTTATACATATTAGCTAAATAATCTAGGCTTCTATATGTAGAAATAAGATTATTCTTGAATTCATAATCAGAAATGATTACTCTATCATTTCCCTTAAACATTAATTCAAGCATAGTTATTCTATATTCACCCTTTAATAAATTACTTTTATTATAGTAATTACCTGTAGGTATAATAACTATTCTATCAAATATATTTCTATTTAATAATTCCTCTACTAATTTTTTATGAGCAAGGTGACATGGATTAAAAGAACCTCCATATACACCTATTTTCATAGCTTCTCTAGCTCCTTTAAATACATATTATTAAAGGTATCAGAGCTCATTCTTAAATCACCTCTAGGTGATACAGCAACACTACCTACCTTAATACCATCCGGTACACAGTTTCTCTTAAATTGCTGAGTAAAGAATCTTCTTACAAATACCTTTAGGGTTGCCTTTATTTCATCTTCCTTAAATTCATCCTTAAATGTACGGCATGCTAGAAAATAAATTTTCTTTAATGAAGCACCATATCTTAGGAAATGATATAGGAAAAAGTCATTTAAAATATAAGGTCCAACACTCTTTTCAGTTGCCTGAGCAATATTACCATCATTATCTAAAGGTAATAGCTCAGGAGAAATTGGAGTATTTAATATATCAGTTAGAGTTGTCTTAATAACTCCATCCTCTTGATCCCTAATATGAGCAATTAATGTAGTAACTAATGTCTTTGGAATAGAGCAATTAACACCATAATTTGACATATGATCTCCATTATAGGTTGCCCATCCTAAGGCAAGCTCACTCATATCACCAGTACCAACAACAATACCATTTTCCTGGTTAGCAACATCAAATAGGATTTGAGTTCTTTCTCTAGCCTGAACATTTTCATATGTTATATCATAAACTCCATCCTTATGATTAATATCCTTAAAATGCTGAATGCATGCGTCCTTAATAGATATCTCTCTAAAGTCCGCACCATAGGCCTTAATCAATGTTACAGAATTATTATATGTTCTACCTGATGTACCAAAGCCAGGCATTGTTATCGCAATAACATTAGTCTTTGGTAAATTTAATATTTTAGTAACCTTCATACATACTAAGAATGCTAATGTTGAATCAGCACCACCTGAAATTCCAATTACCATCTTAGAATTACCTAAATGCTTAACTCTTTTAGCTAATGCATATGCTTGAATATTTAATATTTCCTCTAAGCCTTCCTTAGTATGAGCTAGGAATGGCTTTTTAGTATATTCTCTTAATAATTCATTATTTCTCTTTACTAAGCTAAAATGAGCTAGATTAATTTCACTATCAAAGCTTACAGTCTCGTAGCTTCTTTCCTTTAATCTATCACTTGTAATCTTAGCTACATCTATATCCTGAATTATTAAGCTTGATTCAAATTTAAATCTTTCATTTTCAATAAATGTTCCATCAGGCTCAGCAATCATTGCATGACCTGAGAATAAAATATCACTCGTAGATTCACTTAAGCCACTAGATGCATAAACATATGCAGCTAATGTCTTAGATGCTTGCATCCTAACTAGATTTCTTCTATATGAAACCTTACCTACAGTTTCATTAGATGAGGATAAATTAAATATGATATTAGCACCCATTAATGACGTGAAATTTGATGGGGCATTAGCCATCCATAAATCCTCACATACATCAATTGCATATGTGATATCATAATTATCACATTTATATAATAATCTATTAGAAACTAAT
>JAEEGL015300376.1_pt1 | contig 18049 bp, 9 predicted proteins | sample 9134231 | NCBI WGS metagenome assembly JAEEGL01 (sample SAMN16246548, study PRJNA631951) | gut metagenome | biome: gut microbiome; feature: rumen; material: fiber-attached | host: Bos | place: Iran: Karaj | collected 2018-10 | reverse complement strand
TTCTTTTATTTTATCTGGATATCTATCATCTATTATTTTAATCTGAGCTTTTATTTTTTCATTTAATTCTGAATTTGTTGTTTCTTGACTTTTTAAATTTTTGGATAAATTTTTTATTTTTGCAATATTTTGAATTAAAGATTTTTTAAGGGATTCTAAATCATTTTTAAATTGGTTAAATTCTCTTTTTGAACATATTGATAATTTTTCATTGTATTTTTTTAATTCTCCTAAATGTCTTGAAAAATTTAAATATTCATTTTGAAGATCTTTTAAATTTTCTTCTATATTTTCATTTAGAAGAGGTGTACTCATTATTTTAATTAATTTTATAAATTAATATTACATTTAAATAATTTTTAGTTTTTAACTTAATTTATTTATGTAAGTTATAAAAATAAAATGAAAAATGATAAAAATTTACTTCCAGAAGGAAATTTCAAAAAATTAATTCTTCATTTTAACATTGATAAAACAATTGTAATAAGAGATTCTTTAAAATATAATAATCCAGAATATACAGTAAATTAATTATTAAATAATATAAATTAGTTAAGAGAAATTTTTTCAAATTTAATTTGGGGAAAAATAGAAAAAAATGGAAAAGGAGAAGAAAAATTTAAAGTGGCATATGATAATTTAGAATTAGATAAAAGTAAAGTTTCTCCAGATTTAATAAGATATAGTGATTTTTTAGATGATAAATATAAATTAATGACAGAAGAAGAATATTCTAAAATAGAAAACCCAGAAAAAACTTTAGAAGAATTAAATAATGAAATAAATTCAAATAGAATACAAAAATTAAGTGATTTAACAGAGCATTATAATCCTGGATTTAAATTTAAAAGATTATTTGAAAATATGAGAAAAAAATTAAGAATCGATGAAAAAATTCAAAATGAATTAAATTTACAATATAATCCTTTCTTAATCCCGGAAAAATTAAATGAAAATTTACCTAAATTTAGTGAATTAGAAGAAGCAGACAATAATGAAAAATTTCAAAGAATATTTAAATGTTCATACCATAAAATATTAATATCTTTTTTTTCAATGATATTAAATTTAAGAAAAAATAAACAAGATTTTAGTATAATATTTCGATTTTTTGGTCATAGTCAAAGTGATATAGAAGAATTTATATTTGAATTTAATTGCTTTACTGAATGTCTTCATCCTAGATTTAAAGGTGATTTTGGTTATGAAAAAGTTTGTTTTAATGAAAATGAAAAATTTAAAATTGATTTAGATACAGAAGAATTTTGTGCAATAATATATAGAGGTGATAGTGAAGAACATGAAAAAATTTTTTTTGAAACTTTATCTCATCCAAATTATAATGAAATTGAAGCTCATAGAGATAATATTGAAGAATTTTATTCTGATGCTAATACTAATGAAAATAATATTTTACCTACTATTTCCTACAGAGATATTTATATTAATTTTATGGATAAATTACATCAAAATTCATCTTTTGTTATATTAGATGATTATTCTTATTTTAAACATAATGATAATAAACATGGAAAATTATTTTTAATTGATCCTTATGATTTAGATACACTTCAAATTTTCTTTGATAATGATTTAGATAAATATCCTGAAAAAATAGATACAATTGATGTAAATACAAAAAAAAACTTAGATGAAAATTACACAAAAGATAAATTTATAGTTAATGTAGATTCATATAAAGCAATATGTGATCCATTATATTTTATAAAAAAAATAAATGAATGTATTAATAATAGAAAAACAGAATTAACTAAAAATATAAGTAAAGAAATTCCAATAATTCCAACAACAAAAGATTATGATTTTCATAAAGAAATAATGAAATTACCAAGTGATATTTATTTACAAATGACAGTTTTACCTTTATTAAATAATGCACTTTCTTTTTGTGAAATGATTAGACCTCAAGATCCTATTTCTTTTATTGCTAATTTTATGTTAAATAATAAAGATTATTCTAGAAAAATAGACGATATTATTAAAGAATTACCTAAAAGACAAAAAGAAGAAATTAATATTGTTCCTGATGATGAAGATTTCTTTGAAGAAGAACAAGAAGAAAAAGAAGAAGAAGAAGTTGAAGGTTATAAAGAAGAAGAAGAAAAAGAAAATAAAGAAGAAGTTAAAGAAGAAACTTCAAAGAAAAATTCAAAAAATGTGACAAAAGAAAGTTTTAAAAAAAATTAAATTATTAAAAATAAATTTAAAAAATTGATTTTTTAATACTATATATATTTCTTATTAAATATTTTATCATAAAAAAATATAATTATTTAATAGGAAATCATATTTTAATTGGATTTGATAATTAAAAAATATATTATTTTTTATCTTTAGAAAACCACTCATTTCCATTATAAATATATTTAAATAAAAAGACTGGTTTTTTCAAATTTTATTTTATTTAAGATTAAATAAACAAATGAAGTAAGTGTTTTATTGGATTTTGATAAATATTTTTCTCTTGTGGGGAGACTAACTTAAGATACTATCTTATGAAAATGTTTTTTATGAATAAAATAAGGCAAATAAAACTTATTTAATTATTTTATAAATTTCAATATCAGAACATTCAAAATTAGTTGAATTATCATTAAATTCATAATTTATGTCATAAGAATATGCAGAGTTAAGACTTCCATTAGTTAAATTCTTTATATTAAAAGTAGTATTACCAAAATAAATTCCATAAGAAGCATTACAATATAAACTATATCCATCTGTGTTTTTAAAAGGATATTTTTTATTTGAGTCTATTGAAAAAATAAAAGCTTTTTCATCTTTTTTCCATTCACTTTTGGTATCATAACCTAAAGATGTATATGCTCCAAATTTTTTTCCTTTTGTTGTTAAAATAAATGTTACTGAGGGTCCTGAATTATCTACTAAAGCATGAAAATTATTTAAAGCAATTCCATGAATCCTTCTTTTATAAATCAATTCAAATTTTAATTCCTTTTCTCCTAATAAATTTTTAAATATTTCCTTATCTTTTTCTGTGACCATCAAATTTAAGAGAGATGTTTTTTCTTCTAAATTTTTGACTTTTTTTTGTAATTCATTAATTACTTTCATTAATTCTTTATTTATTTGGTTTTGATCTTTTTCTTTTTCTGTAATTTCAAAAGTTAATTGTCCAAGCTTTTTCATTGGTAAATTTATTATAAGTAAAATTGATTTTTCTTTTTCCTTCATCACTAAATGTTTTTCTTTTATCAAATCACAAATATCACAATAAATATCATTTATGTTTTCAAAAAAGGCAGAATAATATTTTATATTTTTCAAATCATCAAAAGAAAATTCTTTTTGATAAAAAGTTGATGGAAGATTAGTGGAAAATAAAGAAAAATGTATTAAAGAATTTTGAAGATAAAGAGTTAAGTTATAATTAAAACCATTTTCAGATTCATAATCAATATTAAATTTATTTAACACAGGAGGAGGGGTTTCTTGTTCATTTTTCATTTTAATTATATATAATTCAATTAATGATATCCTCTTATTTTTTGAATAAAATCATAATTTTAATAATAAATTTCCAAATAATGAAATATCATAATCTATTATTTTTTATTGAAAAATATAAAATAATCCATCTAAAAAATTAAAAAAAAAATATCACAAAAAACTCAATATAAAAAACTATTTAAAAAAATGTCAAATAAATTTCATTTTCTATTCATAACTATAACAACAATAACATTAATATTATGTCAAAATGAAGAAGAAATGATAAAAATGGCAAAAGCATCAGCATGTATGGCAATAAGTAGGAATGATATAGAAAATAACAAAATAGAAAACAAGCAAGAAATATTTGAAGGATTAGCAAATTGTTATTTCACAATAAGTGAAACACAATTAATGAATTTAGTACAAATGTTAAGAGATGGTGTTACAAATTTCAAAAATACTAAATTTGAATCTTTAACAAAAGGACGTAATTTCATCAAAAATTTTCCAGATGAAAATGAAAGAAGAAAAAAAATTATTGAATTTCAAAGTTCTTTAGAACAATTAAGAAAAGCTCAAGAAAATATTAATAGAGGAGAAGGTAATTTTGAAGGAGGAAATAATAGTCCTAATATTGGAAAAGGATTTATTGGAGGTTTTAAATATTTTATTTTTAAAGGAATTTTTAGTATTGTCGATATTGTTAATGGATATGTTCTTACTGGAATTTTAATGGTTTTAGGATTCTTTACTTTGAGAAGTTGTTCTAAAATGTGTAAAAAAGGAAAAAAAATAAATAAAAAAGATCTTAAAGAAAAAAAAAATGAGGAAGATAATAAAAATGATAATAATAAAGATAATAATAAAGAGAAAGAAGAATAATTTAAAAAGATTTTAAAAATTTTTTTTCTTTTTAAATATGTTTAAATGCTATTTCTAGTTAAATAAGTTTGGATAAAAAGTTTTTTTGAAAAGAAATAATTAAGTGTTTGAAAAATAAATAATATATTTAGATAAGAAATATAATTTAAATAATTTAAAACGAATAATTTTAGATAAATTTAAAATTTTAATATATGAAAAGTAATTAAGAATACAATAATAACTACTTTCTTAAAGTTCGTATATTTATCTCATTTTACAAATATTTTTATATATAATAAAAATAAAAAGAATTAAAAAACAATAATGAATTTATTTTTTTCATTTTTTAGATTGTCTCATTTAAATAATAATTTCTGTAAAAAAAAATTAATCCCCAAAAGAAAATATAAATTTTATCTCTCTTTAAAAATAAAGGTATAAAAAAATTTTAAACAAATCTTAAAAAAACATACCATAAAAAATAAAAAAATACTAACAGCACTTATCTTTATTTTTTTTTTTCTTAATATCTCCTTTAGCGACTTCATCTTTATCTAACTTAATAGTATTTCCTTGAGTATTTTCTTTTTCAATTTTATTTTTCTCAATAATATCTTGATAATTAGGATCTAAAAATAAATTTCCAACACTTCTAAACAAATCATCAATTCCAGTATTATCAAAAGCAGAAGTCAATCTAAATATAGCTTTAATTTCATCAGCAAAAGCTCTTGCTTCTTCTTCTTTAACTTGTTCTTCATCATATTTATCACATTTATTTCCAGCAACTCCAATAACTAAATAAAAAATAAAATAAATATCTTACTCAAATTTTCATTACAATTTTTAAGTTGATTATACCAATAACCTTTAATTTCTTCATATGAATTTTTCCTTGTTATATCATATACTAAAATTGCTATTGCTGCATCTTTATAAAAAAATTTTGTTAATGAACGATAACGCTCTTGTCCTGCTGTATCCCATATATCTAAACGAAGAGATTTACCTAAATTTGGGTAATCATTTACTCTACTCGCGTAACTTGCTCCATTTGTTGATTCACTCTTGTCGTCAAAGGATCCATTTATATAACGAGATATTATACATGTCTTTCCTACTCCTGATTCACCTAAGAGAACTACTTTACATTTGGGAATTGATTGGTCTATTTGATCCATTTTTTTTTTTTTTTAATTTTTATTATTTTTTGATTTTTTTGATTGGTTTTTTTTTTCATAATATTTATTTATTATAAATATTTTATTTTATTATTTATTAATTGGTTGGTATAGTTGTTAATTTTAAATAAATTATTTTTTCTAAAGCTAAAAAAAATTCTTAACTTATCATACAATGACTAATTCTAAATAAAATTTCTAATTTACATTTAATTCCAAAATACCAAAATGTAGTATATAATAAGCATAAAATAAATGGAAAAAGTTGAACAAAAAATATACAAATTAAACTTCCGATTAACCAATCAAGTTGTGTTCCATGATAACAATTACAGAAAGTACTTAAATAATACCAAAAGAAACACATTATTAAAAAAGTACAAATAATAAATATAATAATATTGATTTTCATTTTTCTAGTAACATTATTTAATTCTTGTCTCAAAACTACATCATTTTGTTCTCTTTTTACTAAAGATTTTACTCTTAATTCACCATCAAATAAACAAGAAATAAAAAAATTAATCAAAATAGCAGAAATTACAGAATAAAATATTCTATTAATTGCATTACTTAAAATATATGAAAAACCTAAATTTCCTTTAGTATTATATCTTTCTCTAATATAACTTTCAGTTATAAATAAACAATTTAAAGCAAAAATTACACTTGTACTAAATATATATACTAATACTTTTATTGAAAAAGGTCTCATTGGGTTATAATTGAAAAATGTATTAATTGTACTTTGTTTTTCTTTTAATAATTTCCAATAATATTCACAAAATTTCCTTTTATCATATATTAATGCATTTTCAAAACTCATATTATCTAATTCTTCATCATTAAATATTCTTTTTGATTTCATTGTCTTTTTAATTGAAACATTTGATATTGATTTTTTGTATCTTTCAGAATTTATTAAATCTTTAGAATCTTTTTCTTCTTTTTTTAATTCTATTTTATTGCTTTTTTTTGGATAATAATTGAATGAAGGTTCTTCATTATCAAAATATTGATAACTAAAAGGTAATATAATTAATTCTTTAGAAGTTCTTTTTTCATCTTTATTATTTCTTTGATCAGGTTTTAAATTTAAATTAATCTTTTTTTGACTTTTATTATTGTTATTATTGTTATCTGAAATATTAATAAAATTAGCTCCATTTTCTAGTTCATTATAATTTTCTTGATTTTCTTTTTGAAAATCTTCTTTAAACTCACCTTCAGTTTTATTAAAATTTTTCTTCACATTTTTATTTTCTTGATTTTCAATTATCTTATTATCATTATTAGTTAATAAGTTTTTTTTTGGAGGATTTAATTTTATAAATTGAGATAAATAACATCTTACCCCAAATAATCCTTGAATACTATAGACAATAACAAAAATACAATTAATAAATATTAAAGTTAACATAATTATATTCCCTAAATTTTTAATCCAAAATTTATATTGAAAAACTTCTTTATAGCATTTCAAAACATCAAAATTAGCATCTGTAAATAATTTATATATTTCCCAAGTTATCTTATTATCAAAAATATTAAGTTTACTTTCACTTACACTACAAGAGCAATTTATATTTTTTTTTTTAATATCAATATTATTTAAAGAACAGCCTTCACCACAAGTAACATTTTGATAATAATATTTTACTCTATCTGCTAAGACAACATCTTTTCCATTTTCGGTATATTCAAAACATATATTTGTAAAAAATTCATCATTTATATCAAATACATTTACTCCTATTTTTTCCATATTAGATGCTTTATCAATATCTACTTCGTCTTTTATTTTTTTAATTATATTTATCGTCGAACAAGGAGTTAAATTTATATTTTTTTTTGTTTGTGAATTATATATATAATATTGTATTTCATATGAATTATCTGGATTAAGGAAATTTATTGTTAATATTGTAAATATTACACTATCATTAAATTTATGATATGTTCTTAATTTATTTGGACAATCCGCTAAATCTAACATAATTAAATTTTTTTCATTTTCACCATTAGTACATTCTTCATTTTGATAAATAGAAATAACATATTCATCTAATTCACTTTCAATAAAAGAAATATGATTATTAGTATAAGAATATTCATTTAAATAATCTTTAATTAAAGAATCATAATAAATTGAAGAAAGACTTTCTTTTAAAACATTTAAAGTAGAATAAGAACTCATACATTGATCATCATCAAAACAAATATTTCCTTTCATTATTTTAGTATTATCTGGACATTTATCATAACACATATTATTATAAATATAATTAGGACATTCATCAAAACATTGTTTTTTAGATAAATCTAAATAAGGATAAGAAGGAGGGCATGTATCACAACATTTATATTGATTATAAAATATATAAAAATTTTTCTCACAATTAATAATACAATGTTTAAAATTTGTTATTGGATCTGTAGAAAATTCAACAAAATTTTTGGAAGTTTTACATTCTAAACAATTTGTCTGACTAGATGTTCCATTTATTGTACATGTTTCACAAGCTTGATAACATTGTAAAATAATTTTCTGATTTATATCTAAATAAGTACCATCAGGTTTATTAACTTCAGTTATACAAGTTAAATAACCTGAATTATTAAATAAAGGATAATATCCAGCATCAATATTACATTGTAAACATTTTCCACCATTTTTTGAAAGTGATTCCACAGAACATTTTAAACATTTATCAGGACATATTAAAAATTTTTTTAATGTATTATCAAAATAATAATTATCAATTTCTTGAGAACTACTCACACAATTTTTATTATTTTCAGAACTAACTCTAGGATCTTCATAATAATCTGTTTTACAGTCTATACAATTTGTATTTGAATTACTTTGAATATTTGAACAACTTTCACAAGCATTACTACATTTTTTATATGATAGATCCTGTTCATCAAAATAATAACCTATTGGTTTTTCATTCTTTTTATAACATAGGACAAAATTATATTTTTGAAGAGGATAATATTGATTAACAGTATTACAAGTAATACAAATTGGCTCATCATTAGATTTTAAATTACATGTTTTACAATAATCAGCACATTTTTTAAATATATTTTCACTTTCACTCTTATAATAACCATTAGGAGCATTTTGATAACATTCATTTTTTTTATCTTCAAGAGCATAATAATTAGAATTACAACATGTATTATTAATACAAATATCAGTGATCATACAATTTGTATTATATGGTCCATAGCATTTTGCACAAGCTTCATCACATTCTTTAAATTCACCATTCTCATTATCTTCAGTTAAATAATATCCGGTTATATCAGTTGTATTTTTCTTACAAACTAAAATTGGAGTTTTTCCAGGAACAAATAAATGATATTTATTTGATGTATCACATACATTACAAGTTGATTCTTTTCTTGTTGAATCTACAGAACATTGTAAACATCCTTCTGAACATGACACTGTTATATTTAAATAACATTTTTTCACTCCTAATGATGATGAAGAATAATATACTTGATATGTATAATGAAATTCTCCAATAATTTTACCTGAATTTAATTTCCAATTTGTAGGTAAATATTTTTTTTGAATCATTGATATATCTGCAGGAATTAAATCATTGCCATGATATATTTTTACTGAATTATGAGAAGTGTTTGTATAATCATATGGGAATACACTTATTAAAAAATTATTGTCATCATCACTTGCTAATGTCGAAAAAATATCTCTAAATATTTTATTATTGAAACTAAATGAATATTCTGAGTCTAAACTTATTTTTGAATATGAATTATCAGGAAGTGTAATATCTTCACAAATTGGATATTCAGGCATAATAAATTTAACATCATTATTATCTCTATAAAAAATACCTAATCCTATTGAATCAACAGAAACTAAATGTACTTGATCAGTCATATATGGAATTTCTTTATTTTTTAAATGAGTGTTATCTATCATTAATTCTCCTTCAATTGTAATAATAGATAATAAATGAGAATTTCCACTAGATGATTTACATAATGTTGCATATCTATATTCAGTCAATGCTGCAATTGATATTGTTGAATCTTCACAATAAAAAGTTGAAGCAAAATTTCCATCGACAGATTTTGTTGATAATTTATGAATATCTGTATTATCTGCATATGCAGTCACTGCATATAAAAAATTATTTCCTTGATTCTTTAAAATACCTAATAAAAATGAATTATCTTTTATTCTCACAGATTCTACTTGCAACGTATTACAATTTCCTTTTGGTTCAATCATATAAGGTCCATTATTTTCATTATTTCCTTGTTTTAAATCACCTATTTTTATTTGAGTTAAAGATAAATCATATAATATATAATTTGTTTTATTTCTATCATTGTTGTTAATATAAAAGCATATAATATAATTAATTAATGCTGTACAGCTTATTTTATTATCATATATTAAGGAATTTAAATCTATTTCATTATTTTTTGAAGAATAAGTAATCAAATCTATTTTATTGATAGATAACATTTGGGCACTATTTAAATATGCTAAGATATAATACTTCTCTTTAATACATGAAAACACAAATTCATTTGCTTCTTGAGCATTATTATAAGTGGAGGACAATGTATCTTCATCATATATTTCATATTCATCAATTTTTTTGTTATCAACAACAATAATAGATGTGTCTGTTACTTGACAAATATTAATTTTAGATTGGTAATCATTTCCTGTAAATAATATTTCATTTAACATATTAGAGGAATAAATTGCTATTTTATTTGGATAATATAAAACAATATTGTCCCCTATATTCCCTACTGCTTTAATATAAGTGCCAGTTCCTAATAGATTTGCATGATAATTATTTCCTTGAATGAAAATAAATATTAAATATAAAAGAATTAAAATCATTTATATTTTATAATTTAAAAATTCCAAATAAACAAAATAATTAATCAATGAATAAAAAAAAACGAAAAAAAAAAGCTAATAATTTGATTCACACATACAAAACCCAAAAAAAAAAAAAATAACTATTTAAAAAAAAATGCTAGGAAGTTGGACTCGTCTCTCATTTGAAATGAATGACATATATATAAACTCAGCTCGTCAAATGTCAGAAACAAAAATAACACAACAAACAAACGATGAATACGATTTATTTCCATTAGAAATTTATAGTCAATTAGTAAATGGAACAAATTATAAATTATTATTTGCTGCAAGACACTTTAAAGATAAATCAAATATAAAATTATTTACAAGTACTGTTTATAAACCTTTAGGTGATCAACCTCAATTAAGTTTAGGTGATGTAGTTACAATTGATTGTTCTAATAATGCTTTTAATGATACTGGAAAAGAAATTAAAATAAGTACTGCAGTTAGTAGTTATTTAGGAGTTAATGGTATTTTTAAAGTTCAAAAATTCTTTAATGATGTTTTAGGACAAGGTACTTCTAATGTTTATTGTGTTAATACTGATAAAGGTACTGCTGTTGTTTATGAAAGTGGAGAAGAATTTAAAGTTGATGCTCTTATGAATTAATGCTTTGATTCTTATTTATTTTTTTTTGAGAATAGTCAATTTTAAAAAAAATTTATCAGAATTTTTATTATTTATTAAGTTTTTTTCAGATTTTTTTAAAAATTTTTTTTGAATGTTTCATTGATTTTAAATTAATTCATTTCAAAACATTAAAATTTGAATTAAAAGGGAAAGGATCATTTTCATTATTTATAAAATTGTATTTTTAATTAAATATTCAATCTTGAATTATTTTTTAATACTTAATTGTTCTTAAATGAATTAAAATTTTAAATGATTTATATATTATATGAAATTTAATTAAAAATGGTAAGAAATATATTTTATAATAATTTTCATTTTAGTCAGATGAAAATAGTTCAAATCAAGAAGAAGAAATAATATATGAAAAAAATATTAATGACAATAATGAAAATGAAATGAGTAAAAAATTAAAAGAACAAGAAGAAATAATTTCAAAAATGAAAGAAAAAACAAAAGAAAAAGAAGAAAAAATGAATTTAAAAATATCCAATTACTTATTAGAAATTTCAGAATTAAAATCAGAATTAGAACTTTTAAATGGAACTATAAGTAATTTGACAGAAGAAAAAGAATTTAATAATAATAAAATATCAGAATTATTAAAAGAAAATAGTCAATTAAAACATAAAAAAGACAATTCAAATCATATTAATGAAAATACAAAAAAATATGAAGAAATAATAAAAATATTAAAAAAAAATATTTCAAATTTAGAAGAAGAAAAAAAAGAATTAGAAGAAGTTATAATCAAACAAGAAACTGAAGTTAGTCAATTATCAAATCATGTTAAAGATATTTCTCAACAATTAAAAGATAAAGAAAAAACAATTCAAGAAAATATTGAATATACTGCAAAATTAACAAGTGCTATTAATACTCATAAAAAAGAAATAGCAAAATTAAAACAAAATAATCAAAAGAATGAATCAAATACAAATGATATTATTTCTTTACAAAATGAAATTAAAAATTTAAAAAAAGAAATGGAAAATAAAGAAAATAAAATTAATTTATTATCAATGAATAATAAAATTTTACAAGGAAAAGTAAATAAATTAAGTTTAACGAATTCTACTTTTAATAATTTAAATAACGGTTTTGGAACTGTAATTTCAAATAATACAAAACCACCTTCACAACAAAATCCAAATAAAAGAATTTATATGAAACAAATTGAAAATAAAAGCCAAAATATTTATAAAAAAACTCCTCCTACTTCTTCGAAAGTATTATATGAAGAAAATACTAAATCAAATAATGAAAATAAGAAAAAAATATATATTGTTGCTAAAGCAAGGAATAAAGCTAAAACACCAAGTAAAACACAAAAAAGAAATAATCATAATTTTAATTTTATTGATGAAGAAGGAAATTTATATAATGATACTTCAAATACAAATAAAATAAATTTAAATAAATTAGAAGAAATTAAAAGAAAATATGAAAAATTAACTAATCAAAATAACATTAAAAGAAATAATAGTATTCAAAATAATAATAATGATAATAATCATATTAATAATGAAAAAAATATTAATAATAATATTAATAATAATATTAATAACATTAATAATAATATTAATAATAATTACAGTAAGTTTGAAAAAGTAAATTTTAATAATGAAAGTACAATAAATATAAAAGAAGATAATGAAAATTTTAAAGAACAAACTTTAAATAATATAGTTGAAAATTTACAATCTATGAATGATATTAATACTACTCTTAGGCCAATAAAAAGTAATAATATTTCAATAAATGCTTCTTTAGAAGCAGAATTTCCTGTTATTGAGTCTTATTGTGTTTTAGAAAATGAAAAAAGTAATGTTGAAAAAAAAGATATTAGTAATAATGATGATATTGAAGATAGTGGGGTTAAAGAATTACATAAAAAAGTAGAACAAATTTTAAATGAATTTTAATATTATTTTTTAAATTACTTGTTTTTATTAGTTATTTATTATATTAAATTATAAAACTTTTTCAATCATTTTTTAAACAATTATAAAAACTATATAAGAATTACAATTAATAAAATAAATATTTTTTAATTAATAAAAATAAATATTTAAATTTAAATATGTGAATAACAAAAAATAATGATTATTCATAAATCAAAAAAAAATAAACTTCCAAAAACATAAAAATCCTTTAACTTAAAAAAACCAAAAACTCCTTCATAATCTCAAAAAAAAAAGCAAATGAATAAAAAAAGAAAATCAATAAAACAATAAAACAAGATAAAAACCTGAAAAAAAAATAAAATAAAACAATAAAAACCCAAATAAAAAAACATTGAAATATATAACCTCGAAAAAGTAAATAACAAATAAAACCCAAAAAAAAAAAAAAAAAATAAAAAATGCAAAATCAAGGTAAAGCAATCCCAATGATAAACTATGATTCATCTTTAAACCGTTTTATAATAAACCCAGAAGCAGAATCATTTCTTCGTTCTCTTCAATCTCCCTTAGGAATAATATCAGTAGCAGGAATGTATAGAACAGGAAAGAGTTACTTATTAAATAGAATGTTATTAAATCAATCATCAGGATTTGATGTAGGACCATCAATAAATCCATGTACAAAAGGACTTTGGATGTGGAATAAAACTATTTCAGCTCATACACCTGAAGGACAAAGTATTAATTGTATTATTATTGATACTGAAGGAATTGGTGCTACGGATGAAGATCATAATCATGACAATAAAATTATGACTTTAGCAATTTTATTAAGCTCTTATTTTATATTTAATTCTCTTGGTACTATTGATGAAAATGCTATTCAAAATTTAAGCTTTATTGTTAATATTACTAAAAATATTCAAATGAAAAATTCCAGTCATGATTTTTCCATGTATTTACCTACTTTTATGTGGGTTATTAGAGATTTTAGTTTACAATTAAAAAACTCCCAAGGACAACCTATTACTAGTAAAGAATATTTAGAAAAAAGCTTAGAGTTACAAAAAGGAAATAGTGAATTTATTAATAATAAAAATCATATTAGAACTTTAGTTAAAGAATATTTCCCAAATAGAGATTGTGTTACTTTAGTAAGACCTTTAACTGAAGAAGGAAATTTACAAAATTTAGAAAAAATGGATGCAAGTAAATTAAGAGTTGAATTTATTGATCAAGTTAATAAATTAAGAAAAACTGTTTTAAATAGTATAAAACCTAAAAAATTAAATGGACAAATGTTAAATGGTGATATGTTTGTAAATTTAGTAATTTCATATGTTACTATGATTAATAAAGGTGCTATTCCTATTATTAAAAATGCTTGGACTTATATGTGTGAAAATGAAACTAAAAGAGCTCAAGAAACTTCTATTGATATGTTTACTAAACAAATGATAAATATTGAAAATAAATTACCTATGAGTGAAAATGATTTAAAAATTTTATGTAGGAAAATGAAATATGAAGCTATTGAAAATTATAATAATTCTGCTATGGGTGATTTTGATAATAGTATGTTAAATAAATTGAAAAATGAATTAAAGACATTAAAGAAAAAAATTCTGGAAAAAAATATTGAAATATGTAATAGTACTACTAAAAAATTTATGGAAGATAATTTTAAAAAAATTGAAGATAAAGTTAAAAATGGATTATATAAATCAGTTCAAGAATATAAAGATGATATTGAAAAATTTATTAATCATTGTATTGAAAAATGTCCTAATGGACCTGGAAGAGATGTTTTAATATATGAATTTATTATTAAAAATATGATTAATCATTCTAATTTACTTTCTCAAAATACAATTAAAGAAATGGAAAATTTACTTTTAAATCATAAAAATGAAATGAATAATTTAAAAAATCAAGAAGATAAAAGTAAAAATAATAATGAAAAATTAATTCAACAATTAAATAAAGTTAATGAAAAATTAAAAAAATTAGAAGATGAAAAAACAATTATGTCATCACAAAGTTCAAATGAAAATGAGAATTTTTCAAAATTAATAGATGAAAAAAATAATGAAATAGTTAATTTAAAGAATAAATTATCTAATTTAGAAAAAGAAAATTATCAAAAAATATTAGATATGAAAAAAAAAGTTAATGATGCTGAAAAAGCTTCTCATGAAAAAGAAATGCAAACAACAGAAATTTCTTCAAATTTTGAAAAAGAAAAAGTTTTAATGGAACAAAAAATATTATTTTTAGAAAAAAATTTAAAAGAAATAAATGATCAACAAAATGATTCTAAAAGAGCTTCATTTAAAAATTCTTCAAGTGGAAATGATAGTAATTCTCAAAAAGAAAAAATTAGTCAATTAGAATTAGAAATTAAAAATTTGAATAAAAAAGTTTCTGAATTACAAGAAAAAAATATTGAATTAGATTCTCAATTATTAACTAAAGGAAAAAGAATTGAAAATGAAAAAAATAATATTGAAGAATTATTAGAAACTTATCAAAAAAAATTAGAAGATATTAAAAATTCAAATGAGAATTTAACTAAAGAAATAAATAATTTTAAAATTGAATCTTCAAAAGAAAACGAAGAAATAATTTCTGATTTTGAAAAAAAAATAGAAGATTTAAATTTAGAACAAAAAAATTTAGACGATGATTATAAAACAAAAGAAGAGGAATTAAGGAAAAAATCAACTAAATTAAATATTGAATTAAGTGTTTTAAAACAAGATAATGAAAATATTGAAAGTAAAATATCAGAAATAAAAGATCAAAATCAAACAGATAAAATAGAACATGATAAATATATTAAAATTTTAGAAGAAAATAATAAAGATTTACTTGATAAATATGAAAAAACATCTAAAAATAATATTGAATTAAAAACAACTCAATCAAGTGAATTAGCAAGAATAATTAATGAAAATTCTCAAAGAGAAAATGAAGTCAAAACAACAAATCAAGATTTAATTAATAAACTAAATATATTAATTGAAGAATATACTACAAAAATAAAAGAATTAAAAGAAAAATTATTTGAAAATGAAAATAATGTTATTCCAAATTCAAAACAAACAATTTCAGATTTAGAAGCAGAAATAGAAAGATTTAAAATATTATTAGAAGATAATCAAAAAAGTCATAAAAATAAATTAGCAGAATTATCTTTAACATATAAAGATCAACAACAAGATATTATAAGTAAAAATAGAGATTTATTAGAAGATAATAATAATCAAAATGATAAAGAAATACAAGAAATAAGAAAATTATTCCAAATTGAAAAAGACAAAATTTTAGAACAAATAAAACAAGAAAATGATGAAGCTCAAGAAAAATTAACTCAAATTGAAATAGAACAAACTGAAAAATTAAATCAAATTGAAAAAGAAAAAGATGATAAAATAATTGAATTACAAGATAATTTAGATGAAATTAATATTCAATATGATGAATATGTAAAAAATTCTGAAAAAGAATTATATTTAAGAAATCAAAAAATTGAATCTTTAAATAATTTCATTAATGATACTAAAGAATCTATATCTACTATAAAAAGTCAACAAGAAATTTCTTTAAAAGCCCAAGAACAACAATTTGAAAATGAAAAAAAAGAAATTAATGATAAAATTGATAGTGTTAAAAAAGATTTAGAAAAGAATAATATTGAACTTTCTACTTTAAATGAACAAAATATTGAATTTCAAAATTTACTAACTGAATTAACTGAAAAATTAAAAGAAATTAATGAAGAATTATTAAGAGAAAAAGAAGAGGCTGATTTTAAAATTGATGAATTAAAAAATAGATTAAATTCTATTAATACTGAATTAAATGTTAATAAAGTTAATTATCAAAAAGAACTTTCTTTAAAACAAAAAGAAATTGATTTTAATAATGAAAAATTAAATCAAATTAAAAATGAATTAGAAGAATTTAAAGCTACTTTTGAATTAAAAATTGCTAAAATAAAAGAAGAAATAATAAATGAATATATGGAAAAAATAAATTCAATTCAAAAAGAAAAAGAATTAATAGAAAATACTCTTTCAGATTTAATTAAAGAATATCTTTTATTAGAAGAAAAATTTAAAAATGAAACAGAAAAATTAAAAAAAGAAAAAGAAAATTTGAATGACCAATTAAATCAAATAACATTAAAGAAAAAGCAATTAAGTGATGAATTAGAAAAAGAACATTTAGAATATATGAATATAATAAATAAATTAAAAAATGATTTTAAAATAAAAAATGAAGCTCTTAAAAAGCAAAATAAAGAATTACAAGAAAAATTACATAAATTAGAACTTGAATATAATAAATTAGTAACAAATTACGATAGAGAAAAATCAACTTGGGATGATAAATTTAAATATATAATGGAGCAAATAGAACAAATAAAAAATGAATTAAAGGAACTAAAAATAAAATATGATTTAAATATGGATGAATTACAAAAAAAAATTTTGGCTGAAAGAGAAAGATTAGAAAAAATATATAAAGATTCATTAAATAACGGAGAAAATATTCATAATGAACAATTAAAACAAGCTCAAGATACTTGGAATAAAAAATATGAAGATGTTAATGAACAAAATAAAAATTTAGATAGTGAAAATGCTTTATTATTAAAAAAAATAGAATCATATGAAAATAATGGAATAACAAGTGAAATAGATGAAAAATTAAGAATTGCTTTTGAAAATGAAAATAAATTAAAAGAACAACTTGATAATTTAACTAAAGAAAAAGATGAAAAAATTTCTCAATTAAATGAAAAATTAAATAATGAAAGAGAAAATTATAAAAAAAAATTAGAACTTTTACAATTAAAATTAGGAGATCATGAAGAAAGAAGAAATGATAAAAATGCTGATTTCTTAAAAGCAAAAGCAGTTCATGATAAAAATTCAGAAAATAATACAATATTAATTCAACAATTAAATGAAAAATTAGAAATACTTCAAAAAGAAAATGAAAGATTATTAAATGAACAAAAAGAAGCTCAAAGAGAAAATGAAAATAT
>JAEEGL014652913.1_pt1 | contig 18049 bp, 16 predicted proteins | sample 9134231 | NCBI WGS metagenome assembly JAEEGL01 (sample SAMN16246548, study PRJNA631951) | gut metagenome | biome: gut microbiome; feature: rumen; material: fiber-attached | host: Bos | place: Iran: Karaj | collected 2018-10 | reverse complement strand
TTGTTGAGCGACACGCTCTGGGCTGTGCTGGCGACGAATTATTTTCGAGTGCAGGCTCAGCCCATGCGACGCTTTATAATACTGCCGACATCCTGTCACCTGTAGATGCGACGAATTCGTAGCTTTTACTTTAGGATTGGTATACCTATCCTAAAGTAAAGGCCATGAAATTCATGGCCCGAAGCTTGAAAACTAAATAATGATTATCCGAGAGCCTGCTCATTTACTGCTGTAAGGATTACTTCAGCATCGATGGTTGTTTTCTCCATCTGAGCGCCAGCTTTTAGTGCTGTAGACATTACATTGTCAACGATTCTTGGATTACCTTTGCAGAAATTGGCGACTGTATTTAATGCATCATCGCTGATGATGGATTCGGCGCCACCAGCGATACGGATCTTATGCTTTATGTATTCGGTTGTCTCATCTGCTGATAATCCCTGAAAGTTGTAGTGTACAGAGATTCTCTGACGCAGTGCCTCGTGAATCGGACGTTCCAGTGTGTGATTTAATACAGGTTCACCACTTAGGATCAGAGTAAAACAGTTCAAAGAGTCAAAGCGAAAGTTCATAAGCATCTTTAAATCCTGCAAGATTCCGTTGCTTAGGTACTGAGCTTCATCTATGGCCAGGATCAACGGCTGCTTCTTTTCTTTGAAAAGATAGTAGAGCCTGTCCTGAATGTTTTTGAACATTACGGTTTTGCCGCCTTTGGAATCCAGGCCTAACTGGTCACAGAATTCTTTGTAGAAATCGGCAACTGATACTGTGGAGAGACATATATATTTCATCAGATACTGGTTCTGATTAAGTGAATGCTCAAAGCATCTGAGACAGTAGGATTTGCCCATTCCGGGAGAAGCAGTAAATACTCCTATGCCTCTGGTTTCCTTGAGGTAGTTAAGTCTGTTGGACATGACTCTGTGATCTGTTGATTCAAAGAAGTCTTTTTCTTTCAAGAGCTGTTTGTCAAATGGATTGTGAGATAGTCCGTAGAGTGATCTGTACATGAAAAGCTCCTTTCTAGTATTGGATTATCGGGAAACTATTGTTACGTCTGGTGCTGCCGTTTGCTACTTTATCAGTGGCAGTGATCGGATAGTGAATGCCCTCGTATAGGATATATGCACTATCCATGTCATCAGGAAGAAAACGGATCTCAACAGTCATTCGGATGAACTGAGGTGGTACATCAAAGTACTGACCGCGTATAGAAACAGTGGAATCATTGTTTACCTTCCTGGTTATGCGGTTATGGAAGCATTCGTCGAGCCACTCCTGAGACTTGGGATGTCTGATGTGAGTCTTGGTCTTTATAAAGCGGTCAAGCGGAGTTTCTTTTGTGGCTGAATGTATGGTGGTGTTGTGCTGATGGATATAATCCTGAAGCATACCATTGAACTCAGATAGTGACTGGATCTGTTTGGTATTTAATACATGTAGCCAGCGATCCTTAAGGGTTCTGAAATTGCGTTCCACTTTTCCTTTACTGGCTCCATCTCGTACCGGAGTATGCAAGCATAAGGTTGCTATGGAATCACAGATAAGTGTCAGCTGGTCATTGGAGTATGGAGAACCATTGTCGAGGTAGAGCTTGTCAGGAATTCCATAGGTTTCAACAGCTCTTTTCAGGACCTTCTGGAAGTTGTAGGCATTATCGTTATAGAAGATCTCACCACCTACGATCATCCTTGAATGGTCATCGATTATCATGATCAGATAAGTCCTGCGTTCCTTTCCATCTTCGCTGATGTAGGGAAGATAACAGGTATCAGCCTGCCAAAGACAACCGAAATCAGAGGCTTCAAAAGCTTTACGGTCTTTGATATTTATGTTTCTTGCGGATTTAAGATCGTTTTCCTTTATGAAGCGTTGAACAGCTCTGACACTGACATCTGGAGCAATGAAGGCATCCTTTAGCAGCATGGTATGAATCATGGTTGCATTTATCTTTGGATAAGCCTCTCTTAAACGAAATATCTCTTCGATGGCTACATCATTGAGCTTGCGTGAAGTTCCTTTATCAACACGAGGCTTTTGAATCAGGCCATCCATTCCGAATTGCCTGTAGTAGCTTACCCATTTCTGAAGAGTACCGGGATTGTATTTAAAGATCCTGCCGTCAGGCAAAGAAATCGGTTCTTCAGTAACTCTTCGATAGTAAGCATTGGCAGATACATCAGGAAATGTGTTCTGTATGACCGGAGCGATCAGTCCAAATCTGAAATGAGCTAACTCCAGCGGCGTAGTTTTAGGTTTTGTCATGAAAATACCTCCTTAAAATTTATATCTTAAGGATAAAACCAAAGGCTATGGCAGTATATTTCGCAATTATGTGATGATGCTCATGAAAAAAGCGGAAAAAATCGCTATGTACCAGAGAGTGTCGCTTGATGATTCTGGAACAGAGAAAAACGGAATCTTTTGAAGAACAGCTTGGGAAGTTTTTCGATAGAAGAAAAGAGCTGAAGGCTTGAACTGGTAAGAGCATCTATTTCTTTTATAGCTCCGAACCAGAGATTGTACTGGCTGATAAAAGTATGTATCCAGTGATAGAGAGTTGACCTGGAAATGTGGAACTCGTCACAGAGGGCTTCTACAGTCTTGATACGGGTAAGATATTTCCAAAGGACATAAAGAACAAAACGAATGGAATAGGAACCGTATGGGATCAAAAGATCTGGGATAAGGGCACTGGTCTTGCCGCAGTGACATTTGACTCTTGTTACAGAGACAGTGTGCTCCTTGCGTCTGCCTTCAGAAATGGAGATAAGAGCTCTTTCGTATGCTGAGTGTCGTTTTAGCTTTGATGTATTGCCACAGTGAGGGCACTTGATGCCTGCTGTGAGATAGCTGTCACAGATGGTTTTGAAAAGATCGATATCGGATAATTTACAGGAATTAAGCTTGCAAAGTATTGCGTCAACTCGTATCATAATAATGTATTTGTACATGAATACAGAAGGGTACTTCGGTACTCGGGAAACGAGAGGAAGAGCAAAACTTTGGTCGGTGGTGCTCTTTCTCTTTTTGTTTTTAGTTACAGAGATAAGAGTAATAGACTTTAAGTATGAATGCAATAAAAGAGCGTCGTAAAATACGACGCACAGGAATATTTATAAAGTTAAAAGATAGAATGGAGGTTGTCGCGGATTTGTCATCTTAAAGGAGATGAATCTGTCGCTCAACAATAATCTATGATATTATTGTTCTCAAGCTCGCGACGTTCAGTTGCAACAATATAGGCAATTTGTTGGAATGTATAAAATGATATGCCCAAAGGAAGAATTATTTCCCTAAGCGGAAAATTTTTTCCTGCAAACATGTTTACGTTGATAATAGCAAAGTTTAGGTACTTGAAATATAGTAACAAGCCTACGTTAACAATTATAGGAAATGATATAAATAATTTAATATTTTGCCTGAGCTTTTTAATTGCCAATGCCGAGCAATAATTTATTAACATGCTTATTCCCAAATAGATGAGCATGTTTGGCCTTCCTATAGAATAAAAAAAGATACTGGCAACTATAATTATTATTTTACCCCAAAATGGTCGGATTCTATTCGCCAAAAAGTAGAGCAATACTGTTATCGGAAGAAAAAATAGTATAAAATCATAGCTATTAAATTGCATACTATAACCACCCAAATATATTTAAAAAGTATATTATCTCAAAGCTCAAAAAACACAAGACAAAAATCATACCAAAATAATTCATCAACGCTAATCTTCCCTCTTCATATTCTTCAGTTTTTTAGAACATGAGAATGATATTCTTATATATACAATTACTACTGACAACACGGACTAAATTCGGATTATTTCTCCCCCAAATGATTAATCTTCCTCATCACCATATACATACCCGGCCAGTAGATATATAACCACCACTGCAAGCGATCCTTTGCGCTTAGATAACGTCTGATAATATCTTTATCAAGAGATAGTGCTGCTTTCCTGAGCACTGAATACTCATCTATATTATCACCTTTATAATCACCGTACAAAAACATACCATTAAGTAATTGTCTATAAATGGCCAGACGAAAAAAGTTGATTGCATCTAATAAGTCATCTGCCCTATCAGAATCCACTACATCCTTTATGCTAAAATCAAAAAGCCTTAATATATCTTCAATAACATAAACATTACTAAGTTTAGTTGAATCAAACTTCCTTTTTCCTGTAACTTGGCTCATACGATGATCATATGTATAACCAACATACGAGATTCTTCCATAGCGCTCGCAATTTAGAAATGCCTTAAAATTGAACAATGTATCTTCGCCATACTTATAATTGTCTGTAAAGCTAACATCTTTCAACACTTCTTTTGAAAAAATCTTGTCCCAGATGACAGTTCTTATTCCACCCTTATATCGAAACATAAGACTAGCAGCTTCAATTCCAGAGATAGCGTTAAGTCCCTCATCATTTATTCGATTTTCAACAATATCACCATTGTAGATCTCATTTATAGAAGCTGAGACAATATCATTTTTGTTTTTTACAGCTTCTGTTAGTAATCTTTCAAAAATCTCTCTCGACAAAGTCATCCGCATCAACAAAACCAATATAATCACCAGTTGCAACATAAAGTCCTTTATTTCTGGCAATAGCTGATCCGCTATTATCCTGGCTTATAACTATAATTCTATTATCTTGTTGCTTCCACCGCTCTAATTTCTCTAAAGAATGATCTGACGAACCATCATTTACAAGAATTATTTCGAGATTAGTATATGTTTGACCACATACAGAATCCAAACATCTGTCAATAGTCTGTTCAGCATTGTAAACAGGAATTATAATCGAAATCTTATATGGAGATATGTTAAGTTCTCTATTCATACTGATGCAATTCCCTGTATCATTCATTATTTATTCAAAGTCTGTCAGTTAATAGTGACTCTTATCCATTTCCATCGCTTCAATAATCCAAGAATCTTTTCTGCGACAAAATGAATCACAAGAGCATATATGATCGTGACAATTATCGAGCAAATAACAAAGAAACTGGAATACTTCCATTCTCTCAGTCTCCCCATCAATCCGAAAGCAAAACCATGAACAAGATATATCTCAAAAGAAATGGAGCCAAGGAATAAACTGATCCTGTTTCCGAGTTCTATTCTGGAATTTGCAATCAGGACAAACATAGTAATAGCAATTCCTAACACTATTTTCAGCAAGTAATCTCCAATAAAAAATACCGGCTTAAACTTTAAATATAAAACTCCCAGAATCAATGCAATGAACGCACTACAAATCCACTTCGCTTTCCAATTTTGGACAAAGAACTTCAAAAAAGTCTCTTTAACAGAAGCAAGAAACATCCCCCATATAAAGCCGTAGCATTCTGGCGCCCACGTTGTAGAAGTAATTACTCCTCTGCTTTGTAAACAAAATACAATGACACTACCTAAAGCTATAAGAAACGCTGTTACAATCTTATATGATCCAAACTTGTTTAGTACTAAACAGGAACACCATAGTGCAAAATAACAAGCTAAAAGCCACTTTACCCATCCATCAATTCCAAACAATCCTTTGATAGTCATTTCATCATGAAATAAAAATGAATTAGTAAATCTGGCAAAGATACTTACAAGCCAAGGAATTATTAGTAACTTTGGTAAACGTCTTCTCCAAAAGAAACGAATATTGTCATGTTTTTTATCCAATGAAAGAGTCAACCCATATGCCGATGTCAAAAAAAAGAAAGTTACTCCAATATAAGCAAAACTACCGATCATATCCTGTATCTTATTTTGATACATTTCCGGAACATGAACCAGTACAACTATAAGGCACCAAAAGCCTCTCATAGCTGTAGAATTCTTAATGTCAAAAAAATGTTCATTAATAGGCGAAATTCTTGCTTTGTATATTATCTCAAAACTCAAAAAACACAAAACAAAAATCATACCTAAATAATCTATCACCAATACTCTTCCTTTCCCATTATTCGCTCAGAGATTTTTCATATAGAATATGAATATTTTTTTGTCTTATTAGACAATATATTACTAAATCACTAGTTAAGTTCAGCCTATTTCTCCTTCAAATAATTCTATTATCTGTCACATTATTAACTAATGTCTCAAACTATTCTGCTTTTTTCAGCCATTTATCTTAAGCCTCCAACCTCTTCAAATGAAAATGCGCTATGTTTTTATACCTTAATTCACTAACAGTTTTCCTGTAACCTCAACCCAGTTTTTGAAATCTCCACGACCACCTCAATATGTTTGAACTATTATAATACATTTATTATATTGAACCATTTATAATTCTTTTCATTGTTCCAATTGCTGTTCTAGCAATTTTTATAATTGGAGTTTTTCTGGAAGAAATCATCAACTTTTTAAAATTATACTTAGGGATAATACCTCTTTCCATAAATCTCAAACCTATAATTTTACCAAGCATTGTTGTCTGCATAATATAATGATTTGGCTGGACATATTTTAACTTATCAAGTTCTGTATATTCTTCCATATGAATATACCCAGCTTCACTAGCCTGCTGAAGTAATCTTCTTCCAACATCAGTTCTTGCAAAAACAACATTCTGACCATCGTCTTCAGTAAAATTGGGTTTGTAATCTTCACGTAGCTTCCAAAGATCACCACATGACAAATCCGCAAACATGCCCACTCCGTTAAGGCAAAATTTGCACATTTTTCTAATATCACGTCCTAAAATGCGATTCCATGAGTCTATGTATTCCATGCTTTTTTGTGAGTTATCATTAAGAGTAATTGTTGCTTTCCCAGGCCATCCTTTTCCTCTGTATCTAATACTCTTAATATCTCCTTCTTTTACTCCTAAATATTCAGCAAGTCTTACTGTTGCATTTTTACTTGGAGCTCCAGCACAAAAGAAAGTAATTGTATATTTTATAGACTCTCTTAACTCCGGATTATAGTTAACAAAATTGTGCAAAGCTTCTATATCACACGGTTTTCCTATTACTGCATATTTTTTATTTCGTTCAATCATCTGCAATAATTTACTAAATGTTATCCCTGTTATATAACGTGATGACGAAGCCGCTTTAATTTGCTGACTATTAGAATAAACAAACATTTGTATCCCATAGGGCTTTGTTTCAGAAGGTCCCATCTGAATTACTTCATCACATTTACCTGTTTCAATAAGAAAACAAGCCAATCCTGTAATTGTTCCTCCTGATGCAGCATCAAATCGTATATGCTTATCCATAGACCAAGCTTTAAATACTCCACAGTTTGGTCCCCACAATTCTGATTCCTGACGTTTGTTATAATTAATGCCATTTACAGGGCAAATCTGCTCACAGAATTTTATCTGCTTTTCTGACAGTTTTTCAGGATATTCAAATCCATTCTTTTCTGTGAAAACAACCCCCTCAGCACTTGCGCAAAGTCCGCATCCTGAACAATATTCGGCATAAAACTTTTCTTTTTTGTCCAACTCTTTTACCATCTCTTCTTTTTTCCAAATAGTCTCATAAGCCATTATTTCTTAGTTTTAAAGAAACACAAAGTCCTCAGCTTCTAATATCACTTATTTCTGACAGTTTTCTAATATCTTTTTTAAATCTGCTAAGTTCTTCCATTGATCTTTTACTAGCCAATTTAGCTTTCTCAGTGAGTTTATTTGATTCATTTATATAACATAATGATTGTTCAAGTGCTAAATTTGTATCCATCTCTCTTGCATCGATTAAATACTGATAATTTAAATTGCCAAACATGGTTTTGAATTTCTTACTATAAGCAACTGGAATAGTTGCAACTCCAGCTGACAACGCTCCAATTGTTGCATGCATTCTTGCACCTACAAATACATCCATATTAGAAATATAACTTTTGGCATCAATTGGATTAGAAAATGATGGAGCACAGACAACATTTTTATTCTCTGAATATTTTATCTTCACTTCTTTACAAGGTCTAACATCATTTTCTGAAGCACTGTAATTATTAGTATCTACAACATGCGGGATCAAATGTATTACTTTTTTTTCATCTTCCAGCAAAGCATCTATCAGTCCATAAATATATGACTTATAATCTACTTTTAAATCAAATTTATTATGCTTAGCGTAATCGCTATCCCATAGTAGTGACGAAACATTAATTCCTATATTGATATTCTCATTATTTATATTGTAGGAAGACTTATTATATGGCAATGCAAACGCTAAATCCGTAATAACTTTAATCTTATTATCACATTCTTTGTTCATTTCGGCTGCTGATTCAACATCTCTTGAATATGCAGCATATGAATTATTCACTAAAAGCGTTGCCCATTTTTTTAAAAAACTATTTTTAAATGGTCCATATGTCTGAGGTAATAATACCAAAGGTCTTCTCGAATCTATCGCTAATTGCTTCATCATATCTGTAATACAATTCCAAGTTTTTCCATATATATCCGAAAAGCCATCACCAAATGTAATATCAAATATAATATCTAATTCAGCCATCTCTCTTTTTATTTTTATCCAGTTTAGAGGATTTTTCATTTTGTGATGTCTAAGAACAAATTTTATGCTAGGAAACTTTTGAGGAAAAGCTCCCAATTCACCATATGAATAATTCACCACCTGAATATCTTCCCCAAAACACTCCATAAGCATGCTAATAAATGAATATGTCAGCGCTTCACACCCCTTGTTAGGACTTGTAAAATCAAATCCCATCAACCCGATTTTCATAGTCAGTCTCCTTAAATTATTAGCTATAAATAATTGAAAAAATTCAGATTTTTATTATTTTCCTACATTATTATTCCTAAACAAATTAGGAAAATACTCCATCAATCTATTTTTATTATTAAATATAATCAACAATACATATAAAAGTGTAAGTAACCATCGTAATATCATTTCTTCTTTAAAATAATAATACAAAATTGTAGCTAGCAATAACTGAACAAGCGAAGGAACAAACTGGCGTAGTGGAAAAAGATCAGGTTCTAATTTTCTTGCATATCTAGAATGAAGAATAAATGATATTAAATACGACACTAACGTTGTATATGCAGCAGCAACATAGCCATATTGCGGTATAAAAATGAAATTTAGTATAACGTTGCTTACCGCAGCAATTACAGTATTAATAGTTATATAGGGAGTTTTTTTATAATAATGCTCAACATTTACATATAACGAATAAGCAAAAATAATATAATTTGAAATTACTACCGGAGGAATTATTGAAATCCCTTCCCAGTAATTCTCATTTGCTAATACCTTAACAACTTCAGGTGCAATCAAGATAACAACAATCATTGCGCTGCTCATAAGCAAGATATAATCTTTCGCAACAATGCTTATTGCTTTTCTAGTTCCAGTTTTAAGTTTATTGATAAACCAAGGTACCCATAATCCTTCTAAAGATGTAGTTATAACAGTAGCTATCATACTGAAATTATAAATCAAACCATATATTCCAGTCTGGGAAGAATCAGCAAAAGAAGATATCATTATTCTATCTGACTGCGAAAGAATATTAAGAGCTATGCCATGTAAAATCAAAGGAGCTGATATTGCCAAAGCATATCTTATATACTCCTTACATATTCTCAGTTTTCCTTTTCGAAAAATAAGAAATGTTACAATTACACCAAAAAATGACGTTATCATGGCTGTTGGGATTATTCGCCCATAATAAAGATTCTCTGTTAAAACAAGTTTTATAACAACTATCGATGTAATTACAGATAGGAGATTAGGAAAAATCATTAATACAGTTCTAAGAATATACTGATACTGCATCATTAAATAGCTTGAATAATCCTCAATTATTGCAGTCGAAATTGCATGTATCATGCAGACTATAACCAATACAATACTAGTTTTTATATTTAAAATCTTAATACAACCCGTAACTATCGCTATCACCACGAAAGATGATGATAGCACAAACAAAATAATCGAAGACATAAAATCATCAATTTCATCCTCGTAATCCACGGATGCCATCCTTACACTCATATGTAAAGCCAGCCCCATGATCATTCCTAAAATACCAATCCAAGAATTATAGGTTGTAACAACACCATAGTCTTTTGTTGAAAGAATTCTTGTAAAAATCGGGACTGTTAAAAATGCTATTCCTTTATTAAAAATATTACCTATAAAATAGAACGAACCCGCCTTTTTATAGTTATTCTGCTTCATCCAAGTACCTCTTGCTTCAATAGTCTATGCATGGCTATTTTTTCATAATTACTTATTCATTTATAAACGTCTAACATCTTTTACTAAAACGCAAATCACCAAAAATAATATAGTCAAATGAAAATGCCAAGATTAAGCTAACTTAAATAATGATTTCCATAGATCTTTCAGAAAATACAAGAGCAATTGGAATGGCATATCAAAGAAACCGCCACAAAATCAACAATTGATTCATGAGGCATGGTATTTTGATATAATTCATAATCCAAATACAAAGCACCAAAACAGCAAGCGTAATTTTCCACAATGACTTTCATTTTAACGCTCTTAAAACACTCTTGAGTGCCTTCAATTTCCCATGACCATACTTGAGATCGGGTTCCATATATGCGCCTTCTCCCCACTCATTCCATGAATTCAAAAAAACAATCCTATGTTCAGGAGCTTTATCACTAACGCATTCATAAGCTAGTTTCGCAGCTTTTTCAAAGATATCAGGAGTATTATTGTAATATATTATCGCATTTCTTCCAGATCTTGGAGATCGATCCCAACCAGCAAGCAACTGAGGATATACGTCCTCCCTCTTATCAGACGGCGTATAAAAATTTTCTATAATCTTCTTATAATCATATTTATCTATTATTAATCCACTACAATATTTACGTATAGTTGCCATTATGATTTTCTTTAAATATCCACCAGCTTTTAACTCAGCATATTTCTGATTAGTTGTTCCAACTGCATCAAATCCCATTTTCTTAACTTCATTAACGTGTTCTTCTACAGCTTTATCAGCATGCATAACATTCTTACTTGTAATAACTGGCATTGAATCAATTATTCCAACAAAATGGAAACCTGGTAGACCATTCTCCCTAGCCAACCTATTCCATAAAGCCATAAATTTATCAGGATTTGGAAGTCTGCTGGGTGTAAGAATAGAAAATAGTAGTTTACCATCAACTTTAATATATCTATCATCTTTAAAAGCATCTAATAATCGATAAAAATGTTTTAAATCATCTTCTTCACCAGGAAACTCCAACTTAAAAATGGTTTCATCCTGTTCCTTATTAGCACTTTTATTCCATGTTTTGGTAGTCCAGTCATGAAGGGCCCAGCCCAAGCAAAAAGGAAAATCAGGTTTTTTAGTCCTGACCACCTCATCAAAAGGCATTTCAAGAGTCTCCTTACCATTACCAAACCAATAGTGCCAATAGCAGAAGCCTTCTATTCCCGCATCCTTAGCTAATCTTGCCTGTTCTTCCCTAACTTGAGGCAACCTTAAATCATAAAATCCTAAGTCAGCAGGAATCCTGGGCTGATAATGGTTATGAAATAAAGGCTTCGCTTTGGCCACATTTGTCCACTCTGTGAATCCTTTTCCCCAATATTTATCATTCTCTTTAGTTGGATGATACTGAGGAAGGTATAATGCTATTACTCTCATCTTCTGATTCATATTCTTTTCCAAACTTTTTCTTCAAAATCATACTGTCTTATTATTTTAGCCGGCGCACCAGCTACAACTGAATAATCCGGAACATCAGATGTAACAACAGAATTTGCACCAATAACGCAATGCCTTCCAATGCAAATGCCACCGATAACAACAGTATTTATTCCAATATAACTGCCATCACCTATTGAGGTCTTTCTATCTGTTGCTACAATGCCTTGCATAATAACAGGAACACTAATATCCTGATATGCATGATCCGCATCAGAAATATATACATTAGGCGAAATAAGAACATCCTGTCCAATCTCAAGAGAATTACTTGTTGATATACGAGATCTCTCACCTATTTCAGTTCCATTTCCAATAAGGGACTCTTTACCACACCAAATCTGGGCGTAAGGTCTTATCACTACATCTTTTCCAAAATGTATTTTAGCACCACCCTTAATAACAGCATTTCTGCCAATATATACTCTATTAAATAAACTATCTCTGTTTCCAAAATAAAATAGCCTAATAAAACCCATCAGATGTTTTAATATTTCTTTCATTGTATAAAAGATTCCTTATTATAAAACTATAATCTAATATTACTTATCAGATAAACGGAGTATTATTATAATCTTCCCACTCTTTTTATTATTCTTTCCAATAGTCTAATAAGGTTTTTGATCAAATACGACAATAATATTGCCCCAATTATTGTAATTATTGAGTCCAACAAATAATTATATAACTGATCATCAAATAAATAGCATATCCCTAGTCTCTCTAATGCTCTATAAATAAGCATATGACACAAATATACTTCCATACTGATAGCTGCCAAAAATGTGACAATCTTATTATTAAAGACTAAACAAAAGATTTTTCCACCACACAAAATGCACAATACAACTAATGCAGCAAAAAGCACTACTAAACTAAAATCACCACCATTAAAACAATAATAAAAAATTACGCCACCTATAAGAGCAAACCAAGCAGGAATAATAATCTTTTTGCTTTCATGTCTATATAAGTACAACAATCCTCCGCCAAGAAAAAAAATACTACTATAAATAATATTCTCTCTTGCAGCGGCTGAAATAAATCGAATTCTACACAGTATATGAAGTATTATAGCTACTCCCAAGACTAACCACGCCCTCTTCTTAGTTTTAAGTAAAAAAACAAAAAAGGGAAAAATCATATAAAATACAAAGATTGTTCCCAAAAACCATCCAACTCCAATAACTTCTATCTTATGATCTGGTATTAGTCCAAATACTAATGTAATATCTGCAACCCACTCATAAAGCGCGTTTACACTCCAATTCATTAATAATTCAAGAGAACAAAGGATCATAAAGAAAGGCCAAATCCTATTATATCTTCTCTTATAAAACTGTTCCAAATCAATTTCTCTATTTATAAACTTTTCATAATACCCACAGCACATAGAAAAGGCCGATAGCATCATAAACAAATATGTAAAATCCGTAAACGAAGGAATAAGTTTTTCAAATATAAAACCAGTCAGTCCATAGTTTCCGTTTGCAATTACATGCATCAAGATAATACCTATGCAGGCATATGCTCTCAATCCATCAAGATTTGCATATCTCTCTCTGGTCATTTTAATCTTGCCTCACTATATCACTGTCATCAATTGTTCAGATTTCTTTATCATGATTTTTAATTACTAATCCGGTTGAAGTTAGAGTATATCTAACTACAAGATAAACAACGGACAAAAAGAATCCAAACAAAGCACCTAATAACATATTCTTTGTATTAAAATACGCTTTTTCAAGTTCATTTCTTTTATTTCTAGAATCTGATACTCTTTGATCTAATAATACTACAAGATCATCATATCTAGCATCAGCAACAGCCTTTATATATTCCTCATCTGTTCCCTCATTTATTATTCCATTAGAAAATTCAATAAGATAGCTATAATATTCCTTCTGAGCCGTAGTGGCTAAATATCCACCTATACCAATCATATACTGTCTGTAAGTAATGAATCTTCCAAGAATATCTTGTTGTTTCTTGCTTAAATCAGGATTGCTTACAATCTTAATTCTTTCATCATCTTTGTTTACAGTATATGAATACTCTGCTAATAATTCGCTATAATAGTCATTAATGCGCTTATCAAGTACTTCCATTATAGCTTTACATTCGTCTTGAGAAGTAGCTATAACTGTAACAACCAATCCAGAATATTGATTCAAATCATAATCTATACTGATCAGATCGCTTATAGCATCATTATCACAAGTCCATCCTGTTTTTTCTCTTATTAATTCATAAGTATCTGCATCCACTAATCCCAGCCTATACTTTTGACATATACTTTTAACATCTTCTTCGCTCTCAGAATCAATTCTATATATACATGTCATTTCTGGTATATGGTACGGATCTATTTTTTTTAGTATTGAAGTATCATAATGTTCAAATTCATCTTCATATTTTTTTTGACATCCATAATACAATTGAATCATATCGTAAACATCACTAATTTCAGAATCAGACAAACCATATTCTAAAATCCTGTCAGCATTAGTATCTCCCTGTTCATGTATCTTATCCAGTAAAAATCCAAACAGGCCACCACATGTGATTATCATCAGCAATAGAACAAACCATCTTTTAAAAATATATGATAATAAATCTTTTAAACATATTTTTTCTTTTAATCTATTCACTTATCCTAATCTCCTCTCTTTTATCCACAAACCCAAAGCATACTCCAAGCATTAAAGCAAGTGGCATAGACACCGCATTATTGAAGGCAGGTTCAGCTGTAGTTGATATTAGTAAATATCCTGCAATAAACATGCATGCAAAATAAAAATATCGATCTGTATATTTCACATCGCTACACATTTTAATTATTACGATGATCACCACTAAATAACATAGTAATCCTAAAAATCCAGTCTGCCCTATAACAATAGGCCAAAAAGTATCATCAAAATATGAATGAACCCCACCATCAGCAAGAGTCAAATCGTGAGTTTCTAAAAATCCATTCATAATATAAATCGGTGAATAATTAACAGCCGCTTCATGCGAAGCATAAGTTGCAAATCCGGATCCAATTGGAAAATACTTAAGCATTACTTTAAAAGAAGTCATCGTCATTATGCTTCTTGCCGCTTGACCTGACCACAAAACAAAATACAGATATATGTTATACCAAGAAAGACCAATCATTATTATCAAAGTAATAACAATATGCTTAAGCTTAATCTCTTTTTTTCTGAGTTCTATTATTATAAAAAGAATAGTATACAATCCAACTGCTGCCATAGCTTTCGTTCGCAATGTAAACAGCAATATCACAAAATTACAAATAATAAATGGAATATTATTCTTGTCGTAAAACATAGCAAATATTGCAAGGAGAAAAACCAATGCTCCTGCAAGATACGTCCCGTGCTGATAAAAAAGTTGAGCGCTTCTAATCCCATATCTAATCTGTCCTCCCCAGAAGTCAAAAATTCTATCTATGAGAAAACAGCAAAACAAAAAGAAAGAACAAATCTTGGCGCTAAAAAGCGCGGGCTTACGAATTGTTTCTCCATCTATCAAATCACCTAGTATCACTCCACCAAAAAGTGTCAGAAAGAACTTGACATTAGTATATGCATCACGTATCACTGGTTTTAGCGCCTGATACCTAAACAAGATACTGCCTAGAAAACCTATGATCATATAGAGCGACATTAAAAATAGTACCAAGAAATAATCTTTCCTTCTTATTTTGGAGAAAAAAATACCGCAAAAGAGAAAACTCATTACTATGCCAACAAGCCCCATCAACTCATCAATATAACTAAAATAATGAATATATGGCTCAATAGCATTTTGAAACACTAACACAATAACTGTTACAAAAACACTAAAATAACCTACATATTCTCTCTTCAATTTCAGCTGCCATTATCCTTTCATTGCATTTATTTCTGATGTATTCTGATGCATTGTGAGCTATCAATTCTCTCAATTTATCATTTTCATTAATACTATTTATTTTTTCTGCTAGCTCAACAGCATTCTCTGCTTCATATAATATAGCACTAATTCCATCATCGACATAATCCCTTATAGATGGAACATTCGCCGATATAACACATTTCCCCATAAGCATCTGCTGCATCAAAGTCATCTGTCCATAAGAATAATTAAAAGATTTTAGCGGTAGTATACTGAATTTTGCCATTTTTATATAACGGATCAACTCATTTACAGGTACGAAGCCTATCTGCTCAACACCTTCAATATCCGCATATTTCTTATCAACATGACCTATAAGGAGCAAGTTCAAATCTGTAGGTTTTGAAATCATGTAGGCATTAATAACAGTATCCCAGTCTCTCTTATTATACCCTACACAAATACAATAATCTTTCTCAGGCTTTTCAGAGGATATTTTTTTCATCTTCTCCGCAAAATAGTCATAATCCGTTCCAAACCTTATGAATTTGGATTTATCAACTAGCCAGGGAAAAAATTTTTTATAATATTCAATCTGTGACGATGTGTGATATATAACATTTTCAATTGATTTACTGAAATACTGCATTAAATGAAGTGCCGTACCACTTTCAGATGCAGAATTAAACGCTCCTATATCAAACACAAGATGTTTTTCTTTACCTGGGAAAAGCTTTCTCCACATACTCACAACTACGCCGCTCTGCATACCATGTGATATAACCACATCGTATTTATTTAACTTTGGAATAGCTCGTAACGCCTGAATTATATAAAATCTAAATACATTTTTTTCAAACTTTTCAAGAGCTGTGAAGGAACGAATATCTATAACATCAACAATTGGCTTCTCATCAAAGAATCTGAAAAACCAATAAGGTTCTCCATAAACATAATAATCCGGCGGCTGCTTATCACTTCTTGGAAAGTTACAGTAGTCAACCTTCCAGTTCACAAGCATAAGGATTCTCTTACCTTGGCTATCTTCAAGCTCACTGTCATATTTACTGCAGGTATCTTTAATACTAAATCTAGAGGCAGTCCTTCTAGCAGCTCCGATCATATCCTGAAGTTTTTGTGAATTTTCAGGCTTATACATCTGAATAGCTTGGGTAATAGCATTTGCTAACGCTTCTACTGATAAATCTTCTGTCAAAAATCCATTTATCTCATTTTCAACTACCTCTGGAATACCACCAACTCTGTTAGTAACGCATATTTTGCCATAAGCCATCGCTTCAATAATAGATATTTCAAATACTTCCTGGCATGTACTCGGATATACAAAAATATCCGCCAACTCAAGATACTTACCTATATTAGTCTGACTACCATGAAATATGACCTTATCTTCCAAACCCTTATCATGAACTAATTTCTGCAATGCCTGCATCTCTATTCCGTCTCCGACAATAGAAAGCTCGAGATTATTAGTATTCTCAAGCTTAGATAAGGCTTCGATCAACAGATGAACGCCTTTAATACTGACAAGTCTACCGATATATAAAAGCTTAACTTTCTCATTTTTTTCTTGTCGCTTATAACTATCTCCATGCCTTAAATAAGAATCGGATATTCCATTATATATAATTCTGATCTTACTTTTATCAACCTTATAAGAAGCCAAAAGGCTATCATACCCGGCTTTAGATACTACGAATACCTTGTCAGAAATTGTAAGAGATATCTGCCTTGTAAATCGTTTGATCAAATGCTTAATAATATTTGAATCCCATTGTGTTCTGTCATCATAACAGCAATGAACATATCTTATTCCCTTTTTCTTCAAAAGAATTTTAGTCCAAAAATAATATGTCTCAATAAATGGATCTTCATGATGGATTACCAGAATATCATATTCCTTGGCAATCTTCATAAGCTCAATCATTTTGCTCAAGCTCATCTTTGAACCACGCAAAAAAAGGGGATATGTTTTTATCCCCATTTCAGTTATTTGCTCATAAATTTTACCGCCAAAACTCATGAAGCAACAAGCTTGTTCATTCTTACTATATAATCCAAATTCTCGACAAAGACTTTCTATTCCACCAACTTGTCCACCAGTTAATATATGCAAAACTTTCATTTATAATTTCCAACCATCTGATATCATTAGACATTTACCTCTTCTATTCACAAAAGAGGTACATTATAATCATGTCTTCTTTTAACAATTTCGACTAAAAAACACTAAACTATTCCTATGTTAAAATTATTAATCATATTTCCACTATATATTAAGAATAATTCCTTTTGACATTACAATCATTGCTTTAATTATTGTTTTAATCTTTTCTGACTTATTATACTTAATTAAATAAAAAATATCCCTTATGTTTATTCTTTTGGAGCCAACACTATAACTATCATTATTATGACTCTTTATAGCATCATACAAAAACAAATATTT
>JAEEGL012935399.1_pt1 | contig 18049 bp, 8 predicted proteins | sample 9134231 | NCBI WGS metagenome assembly JAEEGL01 (sample SAMN16246548, study PRJNA631951) | gut metagenome | biome: gut microbiome; feature: rumen; material: fiber-attached | host: Bos | place: Iran: Karaj | collected 2018-10 | reverse complement strand
CCGCCACCAATCCCCACTACGACTGCATCCCGGAATACACCGAACTCGGCTACGTGCCCTTCGACAAGGAGAAGGAATCCGTTTCCAAGACCCTGGAATATGCCTACGACGACTGGTGCATGGCCCAGGCAGCGAAGCTTCTTGGGCACGAGGAGGATTATGAGTTCTTCCTGAACCGCAGCCGCAACTACCGCAACCTGATCGACCCTGAAACCAAATACATGCGCGGACGCGATTCTGAAGGCAACTGGCGTACGCCCTTCGCGCCCATCGCCTATCAGGGTCCTGGTTCCGTGAACGGATGGGGCGACATCACCGAAGGATTCACCATGCAATACACCTGGACGGTTCCTCATGCATTCGAGGACTACATGGCCATCGCCGGCAGGAAATTCCTCTGCGACCGCCTGGACAGCATCTTCAAACTCGAAATGAGCGACGACATCCCGGGCGCGCACGATATCTGGGGCCGCATTGGCGGATACTGGCACGGCAACGAACCCTGCCATCACGTGCTCTTCCTATATAATAAACTCGGAAAGCCGCGCGAGTGCCAGAAATGGGTGCGCTACGTGGCCGACCACTTCTACGGAAACACTCCAGACGCCCTGAGCGGCAACGACGACTGCGGACAGATGAGCGCCTGGTATCTCTTCAACTGCATGGGCTTCTATCCCGTCTGCCCCGGCAGCAACGAATACGAACTCGGCTCTCCCTGCGTACCCGGCATGAAACTACACCTTTCCGACGGCGGAATCCTCACCGTGCGCACAAAGAACTGGAGCCCCTCAAACGTCTATGTCAAAGCCGTTTACCTTAACGGACAGAAGTTGAAAGGCACCACCCTGCGTTATGATCAAATCCGGGACGGAGCCGAGCTTCTGTTTGTAATGAAATAGAATATCAAAGGCTTTAGGGTGTTCTTTTTAATAAAAAGAGTTGAATTATTTGTCAATTATATGAAATAATTGTTAAATTTGAACGATTATTTTAAGCATAAGCTAACACACAATTTAAAACCAAATACACCTATTATTTATTAACCAACTGTTTATGGTAAAACGTTTCATTATGGTAACGCTTGCGCTTCTCACTATAGGAGTGCAGGCTTTCGCCCAGAACGTCGTGACCGGTAAGGTTACCGATGCAAACGGCGAACCCGTAGTCGGCGCAGGTGTCCAGGTAAAGGGCACCACCACCGGCGTTGTTACGGACCTGGATGGTAACTTCAGCATCAAAACTGGAGCGAACGCCACCCTGGTCATTTCATCCATCGGTTATAAGACCGCGAACGTCGCGGTCAGCAACCGTGGCCAACTCAATGTTGTCCTTGAGGATGACTCTCTTTTCCTTGATGATGTGGTTGTAACCGGTTACAACACTCAGACTCGAAAGAAGGATCTAACCGGTTCAATCACCCAGATCAGCAACAAGATCATCGAGAACCAGAATTCATCTTCCGTATCGAGGATTCTGGAAGGTGCCGTCGCAGGTCTGAACATCGCATCCATCGACGGTCAGCCCGGTGTTGATGCCGGTATCCGCGTGCGTGGTGTCGGTTCTACCAACGTCAACTCCTCCGGCGCGCTTATCGTTATCGACGGTGTTGCTGTGGATCCTGCTCTCACAAATACACTCTCCCAGTTGAACGCCCAGGATATCCAGAGCGTTACCGTGCTCAAGGATGCCGCCTCTACGGCAATCTATGGTTCCAAGGGCGCTAACGGTGTCGTTCTCATCACTACCAAGAGCGGTCACAGCGGAAAGACCAAGATCAGCTTCGGAAGCAGGATCGGTGTGGTCACCACCGCCGGTTTCGACGTAGGCGCAATCGACACCGCTGCCGGTCATTACGAGTATGTATGGAAGTCCATCTACAATTCCTATCGTTACGGCGTTGACGGAACCGGCCTCCCCAAGAAGGGCGCCGACGGACAGTACTACACAAATGCCCTCAATCCTACGATCACACATGATGAGGCCGCGCTCTTTGCCAGCCAGCATCTGTTCAACTACATCGGAAGCCCTACCACTTTCGGTCAGAATACTCTCGGCAACAATATGGCCTACTACGTGCCCGGTGCACGTTATGTCAAGGATAATTCCGGAATCAGCTCCACTATGATGGACGCTTATCTGGTCGGCCTTGACGGAAAAATCAACCCTGATGCCGTTCTTCTTTACAACGAGACCTACTCAGATTATCTGCTTTCCCCGAAGATGCGTCAGGAGTACAGCGTTTCTGCCAACGGCGGTAACGAGAAGACCACCTACTTCATGAGCCTTAACTATTTCAAGGACAAGGCTCCTATCCCTTCATCTGCGTTCCAGCGTATCACCGGCCGTGTCAAGCTCGACACCTGGATCACAGACTGGCTCAAGGTTGGCGCAAACGTCAGTTTTGCTAAAACGAAGACCAACTTCCAGCCTTCCAACACATGGCAGGCCCGTAATGCAGGTTCCTCGCAGGCCAACTACCTCCGTTATATGGCTATTTCCCCTATCGTTTCGGTTTATGCCCGCGACCTTCAGGGTAATCTCAAGTATTACGACAAGGACGGTTCCGGAAATCTCAATTACACCGACGGTGTTATCCAGGTGAACCGCAATGCCACCTACCATACTGATTCTCCCGTCGGCCCTATCGCCGGTGGCGGTGGCGCAGGATATCCCGGATACGGTTCCTTCGACGTGTTCTTCATGAGGGATGTCGATGTCCGTCAGCATCAGACCAACACCCTGAACAGCCGTGTGTATATGGAAATTCCTTTCCTGCAGCACTTCAAGTTCCGTACTGACCTCGCTTACGATAACATAAACAATCTCGAGACCCGTTACCTCAACGGTACTTCCAGCAGCCGCGTATCCAGTGCCAAGGGTGGTTTCATGAAGGCCAACACAACGACCAACGTCCTAAACCTTCAGAGCCAGCTGACCTACAACCAGGATTTCGGCAAGCATCATGTTGATGCCCAGGCTCTGTTCGAGAACAACGACTATGAAATGGAGATGGTCCGTTACGCATCCACATACGAACTCATCACCGGCTTCATCAGCTCTGCTAACTTTGTCGGTAAGAATGTCGCTGTTTCAGGTATGAGCGCCAACGGTTACGACCACCAAATCGTGCGTCTGCGTTCCTATCTGGCACGTGCCAACTACATCTACGACGACAAGTATTTCCTCTCTGCATCTATCCGTCGCGATGGTTCCTCCAAGTTCCGCTATGCTGAAAACCGCTGGGGAACATTCTGGAGCGTTGGCGCCGGCTGGCGTTTCTCCAACGAAGCTTTCATGGAAGACTGCGGCTGGCTCACCAACGGTAAGATCCGCGCCAGCTATGGTGTGATCGGTAACCAGAATGCCATCGGCAACTACTCCGGATATACCACCTGGAGCTACGGCGGCAAGTATGGTAAACTCGATGACAACAATACCAGCGGCGTTGCTTCTCCTAAGGGATACACCCTGAAGATGAATTCTCTTGTGAACGACTCTCTTACATGGGAGAACACCAATACCTTCGACACGGGTCTCGACCTTACCCTCTTCGACAGGATCGATGTTACCCTCGACTGGTACAACCGTCTCACCACCAACTCGTTCTTCAATCAGCCCGTATCCAAGGCTGCTACCGGCCAGAAGACACTGCAGCAGAACTGCGCCCAGATCCAGAACCGCGGTTTTGAAATCGACATCAATGCCGATATCGTCCGCACCAAGGACTGGAGATGGAACGTGGGGCTCAACCTGACTCATTACAGGACCATACTCAAGAGCCTGCCGGATGATGTTGCCGAAGCAACCGGTTCCTACGATCCGGAGTTCTATCCTAACGGAACCTGGACTGCCAACGGTGATGTCTGGAGCGGATCTACCGGTACCTATGGCGCCGGCTCTTCCTCCGATATCTTCTACCTCCGTGGAATCGGCAAGGACTGGTACAATATCTACATGCACCGCTATATGGGAACCGATAAATACGGTCTTCCTACCTACCTGCACAGGGTCAGCCAGAAGGATCTTGACGCTGGCAAGTATGCCGGATACAACGTCGGCGACGGCGTGATCACCAACGACTATGCAGAATCCAGCTTCTGGGAAGTCGGCAGCGCCATTCCTGACGTCATCGGCGGTTTCAACACCAGCCTCACCTGGAAGAACTGGACTTTGAGCGCTAACTTCGCATTCCAGATCGGCGGCAAGTTCTACTCCCACGAGTATGTGCAGAACCTCTACAACGGTACAAACAACCAGGGCAAGGGCGGACGTCTCGTCTCCAAGGAACTGGTTGGCAACACCTGGACTCCTGAGAACACCGGCGCATACTTCCCTATGCAGTGGTATCCTTCAGCAGATGGTAAGTACTTCACCGGCACTTCCGCCAACGGAACCAACTGGAAGTTCACGGACATCGCCCTGTTCAGCGCTTCCTACCTCCGCCTCAAGAACATCACCATCGGTTACAACGTTCCCGCCAAGGCCCTGCAGAAGGCCGGTCTCGGAATCATCTCCGGTCTGCGTGTGTTCGCTTCCGGCGACAATGTGTTCCTCCTTGCCGCTCATAAGGGCGTCGATCCTTCACTCTCCGCTACCGGCGGTCACGAAATCGGCCCTTACGTGTATCCTAACATCCAGAGCTTCACTCTTGGTGTAAATCTTGACTTCTAAAAAGGATATAATATGAAAAAGATCATTATAGGTTTAGCCTTTGTAGGCGCTTTCGTGGCATCTTCCTGCAACTCGCTTGAAGTAGCGCCTCCGAACGCACTCACCGATGTGCAGATCAGGGAAATCCTGGCAAACGGTGATGCGGAAAAGGTGCAGGATGTCCTTACCGCTATCGGCGTAACCCCCGCATATTTCAACCAATACGGGACGTACACCGGTTACTCTTCATATCCTCAGAACTACCAGTTCGATCAGGAATTCATCCTCAACATGCAGGGCAATGATGCTTTGATCGGCACTGCAGATGCAGGTCTCACTTCCGGTCATATCTCCTATTACAACCTCGGATCCGACGTCTGGCGTCTGAAAGATTCGTCAGGTCCTTTCTGGGACATGCCTGTGGATTTCTACATCGCTGCAAACAAGACGCTGATGTTCATTACAAACGATGTGGTTGCGAACAATCCTTCACTCGGAAAGGAACGCGCCAATGCTCTGGTAATCCGTGCCTGGGGCTATCTTAACCTGATTGAAAGGTTTGCAAAGCCTTATGCCCAGGACAATGCCGCGGCCGGTCTTCCTATCTACACGGAATACCGTATCAACTCTGTGGCCAATATCTCATCGGCAAAGACTGTCTATGAGAATATCATTGCATGGCTGAAGGAAGCAATCAAACTTTACGAAAGTCCTGCTGTCAATATTGGTTACACTGCGGATCCTTCCGATATCGACAAAGGTGTGGCTCAGTTCCTTCTCATGAAGGCCGCTCTCGAGTTCACCGATTGGGATACCGTCATTGCTGCCGGTAAAGAACTGACGGCTGCGTATCCTACCTTTATCCCCGTTGCAAATTATGGTGGTAAAACGGCTGACCTGGATGCCTATGTCGCCGGCACGAAAGAACTCAGGGCAGAAGACAATGCCTTCCTTTCAGCGGATGCTAATCCTGAAACAATCCTCGCGTTCAAATATGGCGGCAGCTACAACAAGCAGATCTGCTGGTCTCTTTGCAACACTCTGACTGCAGGTGAAGCCGGGTCCGGTAAAGCAGCGCCTCGTATCGATGACCGCCTCTACAGCAAGATTGCTGCAAACGATGTCCGCAAGAGCGCTTTCACAGATCACGATGTGAACTATACCTATGTCAGCAATGCGGCTGAGAATATCACCAACACGGTGAAACTGCCTCAGTATGCGACATTGAAGTGGGCTGCAACCAAGGCGATGGGTGAAACGAAACGCACCGAGAAGAGCTACAGCGATGATATCATCTTCCGTTCTTCCGAAGCTTACCTGATGCTTGCTGAAGCCTACGCGCAGAAGAGTGACAATGGCTCGGCAACCGGCACTTTGGATAAGCTTCTTGCCGCCCGTGCAACATCCGGCACACTCACCTGCGCTAATTCAATGAGCGGAATGAGCGCTCTTGACATGGTAAAACTCCAGTGGCGTATCGAGATGTGGATGGAGAAGGGTCTCGAGTGGCACAACAACAGGCGTTGGGGTGTTGCTGTTGACAGGACCGGTTCCAACAATCACTATTCGACAGAAAAACAGCTTTCCGTCGATAAGATGATTATCGAAGTCCCTAAGGACGAACAGACCGCTAACACCAATTGGAGCAAGTAAAACAATTAAACGAATCCAATTATGAAGAAATTAATCTATACTCTTTCAGCAGTTCTGCTCGCAGCGTTCGCAATCAGTTCCTGCGAGGAGAACCCGCTCCCTGAAGAGAACAAGGTTGAAGTCACCGGTGTTACCATCAACTCCGCAACCGTGAATCTCATGGTCGGAGAGACCAAGCAGATCGACTTCACCCTCACTCCTTCCGGCGCAAACACTGCAATGCTTGAATGGGAATCCTCCGACAATTCCATCGCGACCGTCAAAAGCGGCGCTGTTACCGGTGTTAAGAACGGTAACGCAACAATCGTCGTAAAGGCCGTCGGACAGGAGGCCCCTCTTGCAAGCGCAAAGGTCGTAGTCAACAAATACGATGTCACTTCAGTAACTATTGAACCCAAGTCTCTCACAGTGATCATCGGCAAGGATGTTACCCTCACTGCGAAGGTGGCTCCCGATAATGCCAGTTTCAAGACTGTCGAGTGGGCAAGTTCCGACAAGACGGTTGCGGAAGTCGATAAGGACGGCAAGGTAAGCGGAAAGAAAGAAGGTCCCTGCAAGATAACTGCAACTGCCGACGGCGTGAAAGCGGAATGCGCAATTACGGTTATCAAAGCTGATTCCTTCGACATCGCAACAGACGCCGCAGCCGGTTCCACCAAGATCGTTGGCGGAGACCAGGAAGATATTGCTGCTACCGCGGAGAACTTCCTGAGCTACAGCAAAGCGACCCAGACAGTGTCCTGGAGCGCGAATACTACCGGAAAGGCGCGCTCTGCAAAACTCACGCTCAGCTCCGGCAGTGAAATCACCGTGTCCCAGGCTGCCATTACTGCTTCATCATTGAAGGGAAGCTATAACTTCAACAGCAAGATATTCAGCAAAAACGCCAGCAAATCTGGTGTCACCGCTGCGGATAATGGCACTGTTACTGTCGAGTTCGCCGCTCCGCTGAAGGGTGAGACCCTGAAAGATGTCAGCGGAAAGACTTACACGAACACGCTCGGTATCAAGGGGCTCCTTGGCGACATCACCGTAGATGCCACTGTTATCGCCGATGGTGACAAGACCAAGGTCGGTGTATTCATGGACGGACGTACTGCGCAGAAATGCGCAAAGGGCAAGGATGGATTCGAGTATATCGCAGTCCTTCCCGGCCTCGGACAGGGATTTGTCAGCGCAAACTACAACTTCCTTCCCAGTCCTATTACCGCTGATCAGAATTACTGCTGGATCTGGTTCGACCTCAGCGAGGATGGCAAGACTCTCCGCTATGCAACCGGAAACAAGCAGAAACTGACCAACAATAAGATTGAATACTACATTATCGCTATCAGCCTTGTTCCTTGCAAGACCGAAAAGATTGCCGCCGCCCAGTTCGACAGCGCCTGGTGGGTCGTATATCAGGCAAATCCTGGCAACAATGTTGAAAACGGTATGTCTTTCTCCAAGAAGTAATCCTTCAGTACTTGATAAAAATAAAGCCGGCCTCGCAGCCGGCTTTATTTTTTATTTCACTACAAGTGGCACACCCCTCAGGTCTCTGTCTGCAGAAGAACTGCCACACATCAGAGTAAACTCTCCAGGCTCCACCTCCCATTTCCCTGAAGCGCCCCAGCAGGCAAGCATGTCCGGAGTAATCTCAAATGAAATCACTGCGCTTTCTCCGGCCTTAAGGAATAGCTTCCTGACAGCCTTCAACTCCTTGACAGGACGCGTAACGGAACCATATTCATCCCTGATGTAAAGTTGAACCGCTTCGGCTCCCGCCATATCCCCGGCGTTGCGAACTTCGATACTAAGATTCACACTCTCCCCCGCAACGATTTCAGTTTTGGAAAGGACAGGCTGCCCATATTCGAATGCCGTGTAGCTCAGGCCGAATCCGAAAGGATACAGAGGGCCCTGCTCCGCGAGAGCGAAATGACGTGAGTACTGAGAGTGTTTGTGATTATACACACACTGTATCTGTCCCGCATTGCGAGGTATGGTGACAGGGAGTTTCCCGGAAGGATTGACCAGGCCGAAAAGCACCTCTGCAATGGCCTGTCCGCCCATCTGGCCGGGTTCCCAGGCCTCTAAGATCGCATTAACGGAAGGGCTCTCCGCAGCCCACTGCACTCCCAAGGCCCGGCCGCTCATGAGAATGAGCACGGTCGGACGGCCGGAAGCCGCGACCGCTTCCAGCAGCTCCTGCTGGCGGCCGGGCAGGTCTATGTTGTCCCTGTCGCAGTTCTCACCGCAGGTGCGCCCGAAGGCTGAATAACGCTGGGAATTGTCGCCCAGCACAAGGATGTTCACATCTGCCCTCCTGGCCTTTGCCGCCGCCTGCCTTATGCCGGCATCATCCACTGCCGTGACACGTCCGCGGAAAGTCATGGTGTCGATACTGGCGCCGGGGCAAACGGCCTTCACGCCTTCCAGGACAGTAATCACATCGTCGTCGGCCTGCGGAACCACCCAGTCGCCCAGGATGGTCTGGCTGTCGATATTCGGTCCGCACAGGAATACGCGCGGATGGCGGTATACCCCTGTCGGGAGTTCGCCATTCTGGCTCACCCCACCATCCCTACGGGACGGTCCCCCCGCTTCCGTGCCGCGGGTGGCACGTCCCTCCAGGGGTATACCGCCATCCGCTGCTACTGTGTAGCGCAGCGGAAGGATACCGTCGTTTTTTAGGAGGACCAGGCCTTCGCGGGCGGCCTCCAGCGAGGTCTGCCTGTGTTCGGGGATGGCAGCGAAACCGCGCTCCGAAGGAATCTCCGGAATTGGATTCTCGAAAAGGCCCAGGGCGAATTTCGCTTCCAGAATCTTCAATGCAGCAGCATCTATGCGCTTTTCGGGAATACGCCCGCTCTGCACACCGTCCAGCACCGATTCAAAATAATTGTCTCCCTGCATATGCATGTCTATTCCCGCCTCGACAGAAAGCTTGAAGGCCTCATCTTCGCTTGGAACCAGATGATGCATGCTGTACAGGCGCTCGATATCCATCCAGTCGCTGACTACGAATCCGTCGAAACCGAGTTCGCCGCGGAGCAGATCCTCTATCAGCCACTTGTTGGCATGGCAGGGAACTCCGTTTAGTTCATTATGCGCGGTCATGACCGTAGCGACATGGGCGTCTTCTATTGCCACCACGAAGGGAGGAAGATGCAGTTCACGCATCTTGCGCTCACTCATATCCATGGGAGAAGCGTTCAGCCCGCCGAAAGGCTCACCGCCTCCGATCAGGTGTTTGGCGCATGCCAGGACCTTGCCTTCGGAATAGTTGCGGTCGCGGCCCTGAAGCCCCCAGATCATATATTTTCCAAATTGGGAAACCAGCCATGCATCTTCCCCGAAGGTCTCCCCCATCCTGCCCCAGCGGGCATCACGGGCCACATCGAGGTTGGGAGAAAAAGTCCAGTACATGCCTGTCTTGCGCATCTCATCGGCAGTCTGCGCGCCTATCTCCTCCATTATCTCCGGATTGAAGCTGGATGCAAGGTTGATGGGAGAAGGATACACAGTGCAGCCGGCGCGAAGACAGTTGCCGTGGATGGCGTCTATTCCGAAAAGCAGCGGGATCCCAAGCCGGGATTCACTGGCAAGGGTCTGCAGCTGATGAGCCTCTTCCCCCGTGAGGACATGAAGGAAGGATCCCACCTTGCCGGCCCTGACCTTGTCTGCAAGTCCGGGATTACCCAGGTTCTCGTCGGATGCGTCTATATTCTTATAAGGGGAACCCTGATCCGGCGGCACGTAGCAGGGACCCACATACTGGCACATCTGGCCGATCTTCTCTTCGAGGGTCATCTCCCTGAGCAGGAGCTTCGCCCGCTTTTCCGGAGACAGGCCGGCATTCTTCCAGCCGCCAGAGGAGCAGGCCGTTACCGCCATGATGGCGGCAAGACAGATATATTTTCTCATCAAAGCTGAATGTTTACGGTTGTCTTATCGTTTATTCCCACCTTTCCGGCAGATACCTTCAGGGTGTTGTCTTCCCAGGTCCAGTCCTTGGTCTTGACTCCGTTTATGCTGACCTTTCTTGGTCTGGAAACGCAACGGACCTCGAAACTGTAGTTGCGCGCAGACGGCATGCCCTTGTAGCCGCCCTTCACCGGATTGACCGTAATGACGGCGGACTTCCCGTTCTGGCTGCACTCGAAGAGAGTGGAACTGATCGCGCCGTTTTCGTACTCGTAGCTTTCGCCGTCATCCTCATACATGGTGAAACTGCTGTCCCCATGGGGATATACCTTTATTATGAAGTCGGTCTGCGGCTTGCTGCCGATAAACTCAACCTCCGGCTGCATGGGCACTATGGCTCCGTTGCGCACGAAGAACTGCCCCGCCCTGTTATATGGAATCTCGCAGGTGATCTTCTCTCCCTTGCTGTTGACGAGTTCGCCGGTCCACACATTGATCCACTCCCCTGCAGGAAGATAAATGTCGTTGCTGAAGGCGCTGACGCAGTACTGACGGCCAAACATATACTGGAACACCATGTCGTCGCAGTTGCGGTCGTCCGGGAACTCGAGCGGCATGGAACGAACCATGGGCATGCCTGTAAGCGCGCCTTCCAATGCATTGGAATATATATAAGGTATGAACTGGTAGCGGAGATTGATATAGAACTTGTACATTTCCTTCTCCACTCCGGAATAATAGAAAGGCTGCATCATGCTGAACCAGCTGTTGACCTGAAGCCAGGGAAGGAACACTCCGAAATGAAGCCCCTGCATCTCCTGCTCGCGAGGAACGCTCATAACGTCGCAGCTCAGGTTCATGAATCCGGAATTGCCGAGATTGTGCTGGTCGAACAGGGCGATGATGCCGCCTCCGTTGTCGCCGCTGTTGGCGGCTGTCCAATGCTGGGTTCCGGCCCATCCTCCGCAGTAGTGATGCCAGCTGCGCTTGCCGGTATGCTTGCGTGTCATGGATGCTACCTGCTTCACAAGCAGAACCTGGTTCAGGTTGTGCATCTCCTTGTCGCTAAGCCCGTTATGATACTTCCAAGAAGGATGCTCGTCGATGGTGCGCGCGGGGTCCAGCTTGAATCCGTCCACACCCATGTCCATGAATGTGGTAAGATGGTCCGGCCAGTGCTCCAGGCCGGACTGAGGACGGCCTTCGCGCTCTGCTATCAAGTCTTCCTCTATGATGCTGTGGTCGTACTCTTCGCAGAGCCAGAGGCCAAGGTGTATTCCCATGCTGCGGAGTTTCCCCACGAACAGGCGGGGATAGAATTTCTTGGGCATCTTGTCCTGAAGCCAGTATGGCTCGGGTGAGAATTTGTCGTAATTCCAGCGTTTCGCCGTGGAGAAATCATAGCGCTTCTCCATCCACTGAGGCTCAAGCCAGAAGAGGTCCACGGGCACTCCCATCTGCCGGAAATTGGCGGCATCGGAGAGGATGGCCCACTGGTCTTCGCGCATGTTGGGGCCGAAAGCGAAACCGTAGGCCCATCTGGGCAGCACGTAGCTGCGCCCGGTAATCTGGGTGTAGAGGTCCAGCACGGAAGGCATGTCGCTTCCTATCATCAGATAGAAATCCGCCTCGTCGTAGGTGTTGTAGATATTGAAACGCTGGGGATCGGTGCAGCCGACGTCGAAATGGCACTTGCGTGTGGTATTGTTGAATATTCCCCATCCGCGGGAGCTCATCATGAAGGGCATGGGGATCTCCGTGTGCTGGTAGGCCGTCCACATGCGGAGCATCTCCCCCCGGTGCTGGATGTGTTCGCGGGAGGTGCTGCCACCGCCATAGAAGCGTTCGCCGTCCGCCATGCTCAAAGAGATGACGCTGGCGGTGGCAGGGTCCCCGGCTTCAGCGGTATCCCTCTTGTTCTTGCTGTTGTTATCATCTCCTATGATGCCATCGTTCTTGGCCACGACAAGTCCGCCGAACTTGTCAATCACCGCCTCCGCCAGCGAACGAACCTCGGGACTGCCCGGCTTGCGGAAGAGGATATCCTGCACCACAACCCGGCCGGATGCATCTTTCAGGCAGATAGCGCCGTCGGCCTTGGCGATTGTGAGGCTGCCCTTTGCCGTTTGGAAAATGTATCTTTCGTTCAAACCGGCAGGCTGGCCTTCATCGTGGGTAAATGTGCTTTCTACAGGTTCCCAATCAGTTTTCACAACGCCGTACCTGTTAAGCAGGGCTTCGGTGAAGCTGTCCCTCGGCGAAATGCAGACACGGAAAATAGCATCGCTGCAGATTTCCACTCCTACTGTGAGACCATTGTCTAGTTTGACTGTCCGGACCGGACTTGCCGCCATCATGAGAGAAGACAGCAGGCAGATTGTGAATAGCATTGTCTTTTTCATTGCTTCAAAGTTACCGTTTTTTTTTGCTTTTTTGTCTGCTTGCGATTAAATTTGTAGGAAGTATGAATGTACGCCGCATAATTTCTCTGTCGCTTACGGCAATGCTGCTGTCCCTTACAGCAGGGGCTCGCGACTGGCTCGCCACCGATTTTGGCGCGAAGGCCGACGGCACCACCCTCAACACCAGCGCATTGCAGGCTGCGATAGACTACATCTCCTCTCAGGGAGGCGGTCGTCTGATCCTTTCCGGGGGTGATTTCCTCAGCGGTTCGCTTTACCTCAAATCCGGAGTTGACCTGCATATCAGCGCCGGAAGCCGCCTGCTCGGATCCCCAAATCCCTGGGATTACGTGCGCGACCCGATAGCCCGCTGGACCGCGCTCCTGCTGGCTGTAGGCCAGCACGACATAGCTCTGACCGGCTCGGGAGATATCGACTGCCAGGGATTCGAGGTGGGTACCAAGATGGTCGAATACGTGCACAAGGGAGTAGTCTCCGACAAACTCGGCCTGGACCGCGTCAGCGCGGAGATACGCCCGGAAAACATCCATTTCTACCGCTGCAGAGGCATCACCGTGAGGGACGTTTCCATAAAGAACCCTGCCAGTTGGAACCAGCAGTATGACCAGTGCCGAGGCCTCCTTATTGAAAGGGTGAAAGTGGATTCCAAGTGCTACTGGAATAACGACGGGCTGGACGTAGTGGACTGTTCGGACGTGGTCATAAGGGACTGCGACTTCGATGCATCCGACGATGTCTTTTGCTTCAAGAGCCATGTGCCGGACGGAGTGAGCGAAAATGTGCTGGTGGAAAACTGCCGTGGCCGGTCGAGCGCAAACGGCATCAAGTTCGGCACCGTCACTCGCGGCACGTTCCGCAACTTCAAGTTCAAGGATATAGAGATCTACGACACCTTCCGCTCTGCCATCACCATCGCCAGCGTGGACGGAGCCACCATAGAGAACATCGAGGTTGACGGGCTCCGGAGCATCAATACCGGCAATCCCATCTTCCTGCGGACCGGATCCCGAAGGGAAGGCGCTGCTCCGTGCCTGCGGAACATCACTATCCGCAACATGTATGCCGAGGTTCCCTTCGACAAGCCGGATGCAGGCTACATGTACGAAGGGCCGGTGGAGGATCTGCCCCGCAATGTATGCCCCAGCGGCATCCAGGGCATCCCGGGGCTGCGCATCGAGAACGTGCTTCTGGAAAACGTGGAGATACACTGTCCCGGCAAGGCCGACCCTGCATACGCCTACCGCGGTGCCTCCAGGTCTGAACTGGAAGCCATTCCGGAGCTCGAGAAGAGCTATCCGGAGTTCTCCAATTGGAAGGAGCTTCCTGCATGGGGATTCTATATCCGCCATGCGGACAACATCACCTTCAGGAACGTGAAGCTGGTGGTGGAAGATGAAGACTACCGTCCGGCGCTGGTGGCCGACGACGTAAACGGCCTGGACCTCAAAGGGCTTACCATCGTGCAGGCCGGCGCGCCGAAAGGAAAGAAGCAGACTGTTTTCAACAAAGTACGGATCTATAAACTAAAATAGCATAAGATGAAGAAATTACTCAGAATCGTATCCGTTCTGGTTCTCGCCTCCGCATTCGCGGTTCAGGCGGGCGCCAAGGACTACCTTGCCACCGAATTCGGTGCCAGGCCCGACGGGGAAACCCTGAACACGGCTCCCCTTCAGGCAGCAATCGACTACATCTCCACGCATGGAGGCGGACGCCTCATCCTCAAAGGCGGGGATTTCGTCACCGGCACCATCTACATCAAGTCCGGCGTGACCCTGCACATCGAGGCCGGAGCGCGCATCCTGGGATCCCTGAATCCCTGGGACTATGTGCGTGATCCCGATGCGAAGTGGACTTCGATGATCTTCTCCATCGGCCAGAAGAACATAGGCATCACCGGCGAAGGCGAGGTAAACTGCCGCGGTTTCCTGGTGGCCACCAAGGGCGTGGACTACTGCCATCTCGGCCTGATTGACGATCCCCTCAAACTGGACCGCCTGCAGGAAGGCAAGCGCCCCGAGAATCTCCATTTCTACAAGTGCGAGAACATCACCATCAAGGGCATCACCCTCCGCGATCCCGCGTCCTGGAACCAGCAGTACGACAAGTGCCGTGGCATCCTCGTCGATGGGGTCAAGGTAGATGCCAAATCCTACTGGAACAACGATGGCATCGACATAGTGGACTGCTCCGACGTGATCATCCGCAACTGCGATTTCGATGCGGCGGATGACGTATATTGCTTCAAGAGCCACAGCAAGGACGGCCTTTCCGAAAATATCCTCGTCGAGAACTGCCGCGGCCGGTCGAGCGCCAACGGCATCAAGTTCGGCACCTACACCCTCGGCAAGTTCAAGCACTTCCGCTTCAAGAACATCTACATCTACAATACCTACCGCTCCGCCATCACCATCGCGACCGTTGACGGCGCGCAGATAGAGGACATCGAGATCGACGGCGTGAAGAGCATCCACACCGGCAATCCCATCTTCATCCGCACCGGTTCCCGCCGCCCCGGCGACAACCCTTACATGAAGGATATCGTCATCAAGAATGTTTATGCCGAGGTCCCCTTCGACAAGGCGGACGCCGGTTACATGTATGAAGGTCCCGTGGAAGACCTGCCCCGCAACGTATGCCCCAGCGGCATCCAGGGCATTCCCGGCATGCCTATCCAGAATATTACCCTCGAGAACATAGAGATAGTCTATCCCGGCAAGGCCGATAAGGATTACGCCTACCGCGGCACCTCCAAGGCGGAGCTCGAGGCTATCCCCGAACTGGAGAAGAGTTATCCGGAATTCTCCAACTGGAAGGAACTCCCGGCGTGGGGATTCTATATCCGTCACGCAGAAGGAGTCACCTTCAAGAACGTGAAGATCAGCGTGGCGGACGAGGACTACCGTCCCGCAATCGTCGCAGACGATGTGAATGGGCTCAACTTCCAGGGAGTCCAGATCAGCCAGCCTTCTGCCGACAAGAAAAAGAAGCAGATCATCACCAACAATGTCAAGAAATTCAAGAACAGGAAATAATGAAAAAGATTATAGCAATAGCAGCAGCCGCTCTTCTCTGCATCAGCGGATTTGCACAGGGCAAGGAGTATCTCTGCTCATATTTCGGGATCAAGAGCAATGGTATAATCGACAATACCACCAGCATCCAGAAAGCCATTGATTATATCGCAGAGCACGGTGGCGGCACCCTTACCTTCTCGGTAGGCCGATTCCTTACCGGAGCCGTCAATCTGAAGAGCGGGGTGAATATCCGCCTTGATGCCGCCGCCGACATCATCGGCACCGACAATATCTACGGCTACAAGGGCCAGAAGGCCATTTTCAATGCCGTCGGAGTAGAGAACGTGCGCATTTTCGCCACACGCGGAAACGGAGTCGTGGACGGCCGCGCAGACCTGGTCCTCGCCAGCTACAAAGACCAGAAAGACAAGGGATATCTCCCTGCAGGCACCCCTGTTCCCACCCTGTTCTACTTCGAGAACTGCAAGAACATCAAGCTGCAGAAGATACTCTACCGCAACCCCGCGACTCCCGGCAAGTTCTATGAGGCCGTGAACAGCGAGGTGGTCAACGATGGCTGTTTCACCGATACCCGCGACTGATGAAACGCCTTTGTCTGATTGTTGCAGCGCTGCTTCTGACGGCGCTGCAATCGTATGGGGCCGACACGTGGAAAGCGCGCTGGATATCGCGTGCATACTCCTCCAGCGAAGCCAACACCTGGATTGCCTTCCAGAAGAAAGCGCATATAGACAGAGTCCCTTCCGAGCTTCCTGCCAGAATCGCCGCAGACAGCAAGTACTGGCTCTGGATCAACGGCGAGATGGTGGTGAATGAAGGCGGCCTCAAGCGCGGGCCGGCTCCCGGCGACGGCTACTACGACACGGTGGACATCGCGCCCTACCTCAAAACAGGCGAGAACGTCATTTCCGTCTTGGTCTGGTACTTCGGCCGCAGCGGATTCAGCCACATGGGCAGCGGCATCTGCGCGCTTCTGTTCGAAGCGATCGGCGGAGGCGTGGAGATCCTTTCGGATTCCAGTTGGGATGCCTGCGCGCATTTCGCCTACGGCACTGCATCCGGCAAGGCTCCGAACTACCGTCTCAGCGAAAGCAACGTGCGCTACGATGCCCGCAAGTTCAATCCCGACTGGTTCAAGGGCACGGCAAAGCGCATGGGCAGCGCATTCGAACTGGCCATCGAGCCCGGCAAGGCTCCGCTTGGAAGGCTGGTCCCCCGCCCCATCCCGCTTTGGAAGGATTACGGCCTGCGGGATTTTGAATCCGTCCGCCGCAACGGTGACACCCTCATCTGCCATCTTCCCTACAACGCCCAGTTCTCTCCCTATATGGAGCTGGACGCCCCCGCGGGCAAAACTGTACGCCTGATGACAGACCATGATGCCATAGGCAGCGAGAAATGCGTGCACGGCGAGTACATCACCCGTCAGGGGCAGCAGGCCTACGAACATCTGCCGTGGATGAACGGCGAGTACATGTATTACATTGTGCCCGAGGGGGTTAACGTAAGCAAATTGCAGTTCCGCGAAACAGGTTATGACTGCACTTTCAGCGGATACTTCCGCTGCGACGACCCTCTGCTGAATGAGTTCTGGCAGAAAGCGCAGCGCACCCTCTACATCTGCATGCGGGACAGCTGGATGGACTGCCCGGACCGCGAACGCGCGCAGTGGATAGGAGACGAGGTGCACGAACTTATGGAGGCATTCTATGCCCTCAGCCCTTCCTCCTGGGGCCTGGCTCGCAAGGGCTTCCTGGAATTCGTCAACTGGGCGGCGCCGGACGGCGGCCTGTACGCCCCGGTGCCCTGTTCCAACTGGTACAGGGAGCTCGCCCAGCAGAGTCTTGCCGCGGCCGGCTGGTTCGGGTTCAGGGACTATTGGTTCTACAGCGGCGATGATTCATTCATCGATGAAGTATATCCCGCGCTGAAAAAATATCTGCACAGGACCTGGCAGGTAGATACGGACGACCTGCCCGTCGAACGCACAAACGGCTGGAACTGGGCGGATGCCGGACGCGACATCGACAAAACTGCCATACTCCCCTCCTGGTACTGCCTGGCGCTCAAGGGCGAGCAGGCGTTTGCCGGAGAGAACGGAGACATCGATACAGCCGGAGCGGATGAAAGCGCGATCGAGCGTCTGAAAGAGTCCTACAACCGTTTCTTCTGGACGGGAGACTGCTACAAGACCCCCGGTTATGAGGGTCCTGCCGACGACCGCGCCCAGGCTCTGGCCGTGATTGCCGGACTTGCCGGGCCGGAGAAGTATCCGGCGATCCTGAAGGTTCTGGAGCAGCGCCGCGAAGCTGAAACATACTTCATGCGCTACATAATCGATGCGTACTTCATCATGGGATATCCCGAAAAAGCTCT
>JAEEGL017335503.1_pt1 | contig 18051 bp, 17 predicted proteins | sample 9134231 | NCBI WGS metagenome assembly JAEEGL01 (sample SAMN16246548, study PRJNA631951) | gut metagenome | biome: gut microbiome; feature: rumen; material: fiber-attached | host: Bos | place: Iran: Karaj | collected 2018-10 | reverse complement strand
GGGATTCATAAACTCCTTGCCCGCTTATGTCGTGAGCCCCATCGCTATTATCTGCTATACTGTATTCTTTTTGACTGCGCCTGTTGTTCATAAGAACCACCCAATGTCCATAAACAGATGGAAGAAAACTCGGATAATTGCTCGCATTTATGCCGCTCTGGAATGCGCGGTTATTATTCTGCTCGCCATTTTGGCATCAGTTGCGATGGCACCCGTATTTATGGGGTTCTTTACAACTGCATTGTTGGCTGTCATGGGTTGGTTCAGTAATAGTACTGATAGATCATAAAACTAGGAGGTAGCGATGGAAAAGAATAGCAAAAACTATATTCGATACATTGATGAACATTTTTCTGCAAAACCATCTTTTGATGAAGAGGCTGAACATTGGTTCGATGACCTTTGTCAATTCCTTGAGAGAATTGCGAACAACAGAGAAAAAGTAAACTTGCACATAGTCGAGGCCGATAGAGGCAGTGTATTTAAGCTTGAAGAACGGGGTGATTTTACCATTTTTTGGAATACAGCATATTGGAAGCTCTGCAAACGGTTTATGACTACAGTTTTAGTTTGCACAAATGTAGGTTGCGAAGGTTGTAAGATTTCGCTACAAATGGTATTTGATGCTATTAATCAATTATTATTTGAAACATATTCCTACTACAAACGCTACTATCGAAATAATAAGGTATTTTCATCGTTATTCAGCAGACTTGCTAATGAGTATTCTGACTATGCGGAGTTGCCTTGGGATAACTCTTCTTTTGAAGAAGTTTTGGAAGGAAAGGATCTTTCGTTGTCGAAGTTATTTGTAATGCAGCACGAAGTAGAGCACATCCTGACAAAGATATCGCCAGAAGTTCGCGATTACGACATCCAGAGATTTGACGAAGCCATTGCAATCCAAATAGAAAAAACAAAAAATGAAGAATACATCAGAGGAATGACCGTTGCGGAATATCACGCAGGATTGAATAAGGTGCTTAACCCTCCAAGTGAAGATTGGGGAAAAATAAAAGAGGAAATGTATGGTGATTTTCATGCGTTTACAGAGATGGTTGAGCTGTCAACTCGATTTACAAATATGCCTAAATATTTTCTAGTTGGGGATATGCTTCTTGCAGTAAAGACCTTCAATATGTTTAGAACGTATTGCTATGTAGTACCGGCACTCATTTCATGGCTTGAATCCAGGGCGGACAGAATAGAGGAAGGTATTCAGATACTAAAAGGTTTCCCAGAAAGTGTTAAGATGGAAACGGAGTACCGTCAAGCTACAATGCATGACATAAATGTCATCTATTTAGATGAGCTTGGCAAAGTTACACCGCTACCTTCTCTAATCATTGATATTTCAAAGCAAAAAGTCTCAAATAGAATTTGGGGATACAGGACGTTCATCCAAAACCTACTGATCAGGTTTCAAGACGATATTATAGAACTTTTTTTCAAAACGGGAGGAAAAACAGATGATCATTACAGTAACATTTGATTCGAATGACTATTCAGAAGAGTTAAAGCTTCCTGAATCCGTTCAAGGAGAGATAAAAAAGATTTCCCCAATAGAAGGCCTTGATGGCGAGACGGTAATGCTGATCTTCGAAATAGTAAAGGATTCACTGGCTGCACTGGCAAGTATTGTCGCAATTGCTAATTTTATATATAAGATAACTAAAGATAAGAACAATGCTAAAGCATCAGTATGCGGCATTCCTGTTTCCGAACCAATTACAGCCGAGGATATAGAAAAGCGCATAAGAATAGCCTTGGAGGATGACTTAAAATAGTCAAATATAAATCGTTCAAAACCAAGGAGGACATTTGAGCATCGAGGGAATCCATTCAATGTTCTTTTCATTATACTAGTACGGTCTCTCGGATGACCTGCTCTTCCGCTCTTGCCCTACATGAGTTCACCGCCTGTATCCAGCCAAGCTGGTCGCGGGCCTTTAGGTCTTCGTTGACGCCTTCGGCTCGGGCCAGCTGAGAGGTAATGAGGTCGATCTGCTCATTGGCTTCGCGGTCGATGTCGATGAGGTGCTGCATCAGAGTGTTTTTCATGAGCATTAATGCGAAGGTATCCGGCTGATGCTCCTTCAAGAACTTCTTCCGCATTCGTCCGAAGCGGCCGATGTCACCGGTCGGCTGGGGAGGAAGAGTCAGATCGGGGTAGTAATAGTCGCCGTGTTTGGTGTAAGTGATGTCCATGTGTGTATCCTCCTTATGATTCAATGAATTCTTTGATGGGTTCCTGCGCCGCTTCCAGCAGACCGACAATAAATCCTGCAACGAGCGGGACAGCGATCAGCAGTGCGCCGACGGTCAACAGTTGGAGCATAAGCTCCTTTGATCCGAGACCAATGATCAGCAGGAACAGGTCGTACACGAGCAGCAGGCCTCCGCTGATCGCGAGCACAAACGCCGCCGCGCCTGCCGCGAGCCTGAATGCAAGCTTTAATATCGCCAGCAGCAGCCACACCGGTGCAAGCAGTATTTTGAAAACGGTCCGCATAGTCATATCCTCCTTGTGGTTCTGAGAACATGATAGCAGACCGTGATCAATTTGACGAATGTGCGGATTGATATTTACAAAAAAAAGAAACCTGAGAAAAGCTTTGTAGCTAATCTCAGGTTACCTTTGCCTTGCTGTGTCCAATCGTGATTGTTGTTAAAATACTTCCTTATCACGGTCAGGCATTTGCAGCAGCCTCATTATTTTTGCCTTTTAGTGAGCGTCGGCGTAATCCTTGTCAACGACGTAGTCCAGAATGGTCTCGCCCTCGTTGGTGAGGTAACGCAGTACGACGCTGACCTCATCGCTGCCCGCAAAGGAGGAAAGCTCCTCGTAGATGGGCTTATAGACGGAGGCCTGCGTATCGAGCGACGCGGTGAGCGCCTCGGCAGTGGCGGCCTCTTCGGTCAGGTACTTGTACTGCATGACGTAGGCCGTGCCCTCGGCAAAGGCGTCAAAGTCCATGGTGCCGGCGAGCGACTCCTTTATCGCGTCCATGGCGGCGGCGTTCAGCTCGGCGTACTTGGCGACCATCTCCTCGGGAGTGCCCGCGGCCTCCTCGGTGGGCTCGGCTGTGGGCTCCTCGGTGGGCTCGGCGGTAGGCTCCTCGGTGGGCTCCTCCGTCGCTTCCTCGGTGGGCTCGGCGGTGACTTCCTCGGTCGCGGCGGGTTCTTCCGTCACGGCGGGCTCATCCTGCGGCTTCTTGGCGCAGGCGGCAAGGGAAACGAGCAGCATGCACAGGCAAAGTGCAAGCGCGATCTTTGCGGTAAACTTCATTACGATCACGATTCCTTTCGATTTTTTCCAATAAAAGCGGGGGCCGGAAAAAGACCCAACCACCGTTTTATTAAGCTGTTATGCCGAAATTACTTGATCTCGATCTCGGCGCCAACGGCCTTGAAGGCCTCGGCGAGCTTCTCGGCTTCTTCCTTGGAGACGCCTTCCTTGAGGGTGCTGGGGGCACCGTCAACGAGGTCCTTGGCCTCCTTGAGGCCCAGACCAAGCTGCTCACGGGCGGCCTTGATGACCTTAATCTTCTCAGCGCCGAAGCTCTTGAGAACAACGTCAAACTCGGTCTTCTCCTCAACCTCTTCGGCTGCGGCGGCGGGACCGGCAACGGCAACGGCGGTGGCGGCGGCGGATACGCCAAACTCCTCCTCGAGAGCCTTTACGAGGTCGGCGAGCTCGAGAACAGTCATGGCCTTAATGTCTTCGATAAACTGCTCCTTGTTAAACATGGTTGTTTCCTCCTGATAGAATTAGATGTTTTTGATTTTGGTACGGGGCCGTGCCCCGCGTGCCGCTTATTCGGCGGCGGTTTCTGCGGCGGGCTCGCCGTTCTTCTTGGCGATCTGATCGAGAACGATCGCAAGACCGCTGATGGGGCTCATCATGCTGCCGAGCATACGGGCAATGAGAACCTCCTTGGGGGGCAGCTCAGCCAGAGCGTCGATGCCGGAAGCGTCCGTGACCTTGCCGTTCACGATGCCGCCCTTGATCTCGCACTTCTTGAGCTTCTTAACGGTGTCCTTGAGGACCTTGGCGGGAGAAACGGCGTCGTCATAACCGAAGGCGAATGCGGACGGACCCTTGAGCATTTCCTTGACGGACTCGTCAATGCCGATCTTGTCGCATGCGCGCTCTATCATGGAATTCTTGACGATGACGTACTCGTTGCCCGCCTTGCGCATCTGCGCGCGAAGCTCGGTAACTTCCGCAACGGTAAGGCCGCGATAGTCAAACATAATGACGGACTGGGCCTTCTGCAGCTTCTCGGCGAGCTCGTTCACCAGCTGTTCCTTCTGAGCGATGATGGAAGCGTTTGCCATTGAATCTTCCTCCTTATCAGATTAACAATAAAATATCCCCTCGCCGTCTACGACAGGGGAATGAAGAATTCTAAACCCCGAGGCTGCGCCCCGGTCTATATTATCTTCACCTCGGCAGGATATTAAGTGAGGGCATTTGGCGGCCCGCACACCGGCTGTCTGCGGCGGATATTCGATTGCCATTTGTTAGAATATCACACCCGCAAGCCCGTGTCAAGCCGCAAAACGCCCGTTCCCGCAATATATTTTTGTTTACGGATACATGCCTTCCGGATCCCGCGTCACGGGCTTGGCTGTATATGCGCAAAACGGTATAGTATAAGGATGCGCCAAGGCGCCTATCCGGGGGCGCCTTGGTGCATTTCCCGCATCACTTCATGTCAGAATCCCACGGCACGGAGAACGTGTTGGTTTGGGAGTCGTAGACAAGAAAATAGTTGTGCTTCTCCTCGCTGGAATCGTCCTTGGCAATATCTACCAAAAAGCAGTATTTTCCGTCTATAACGCCAAGGTAAGTCCTGACCGGTCTGTTTTCCTCCTTAAAGAGGGAGCTGTCCAAGACTCCATCCTGCAGGACGGAGCCGTCCTCGGCAAAGCAGCGTCCCTCGTCCAGGCTCGTCCATGCAAACATGGTATCGCCGCCGTACCTGACAAGACCCTCGGCGTTGGCCAGCTCGGTAAACGTGCCGTCCTCCAGCGAATACGAAAACGCCAGGTGTGTCTCGTGGAACACGAGCCTGTCTTCAAGCGCGGTCATGCGGAACGCATAGGTCGGGGGCATTCCCTCGAACACGGTATCGACCCTGTCCGCGTCTATATCATATAAGTACAGGTGCATTTTCCCGCCGCTGTCATACATGCAAAACCACAGCTTTCCCGGCTGCAAAGTGCCGAAAAACGCGCCGTCCTGGAACTCGGTCCTGAACAGCTCCTTTGATGCGCCGTCCCCGTCCAGAGGCTGCGAGACAAGCGTCCCCACCATATAACTCCTGCCGTTTTCAACAACGTCGCCGTAGGCGAGCCTATATATCGTGCCGTCGTAGATGCCGAGATACGCCGTAATGCTGTTCATAAGTCCCATCTCGATCTTTGCAGATATGCGCCGGTCGCTGCCGTCCAGCCCAACGCTGTACACCCTGAGGAATCTTTTGTCGTCTTTGCGCTCACTTTCGCCCAGAAAATACAGCCTGTCGCCGTACACCGTGAGGTTGATGTTGCCGAAATCGCTTGGTATGGCTGCGTTGCAGTCGCCCTTTTTGTGCGTACATTCCGGCTTTGCGCAAAGGGGAAAAACATCGCCCGAAACGGAATCGTACACATATATCCTGTTTGCGCCGTTTACGGGACTCTCTTCGGTAAAATAAAAAAACTGACCGCTCCTTGCGGACAGATAACTGCTTAAATAGGCGTTGTCGGCAAGGTTCGCCGCTCCTTTATCCGCAGGCTCGGAGCCGCTGCCCGGGCGTACGCAGCCCATAAGAAACAGCGTGAGCAAAAGCAGGCATATCAAAGCACGGTGTTTCATATTATCTCCTTTCGTTGTCGGTATTCAGTTAACGTGACATGATCGCGGCATACATCCGCAAACGCGGCAGTACCCCCGGGTATCAGCGGCATATCCGATGTTCGGCGCGCTGCCGGATCCCTTATTGCTTTGGCGCTTATATTTTACCGTATCGATTTCATATTGTCAACATCTTTTTTCGTTAAATTTAACCCATTTAGATATAAATTAAAATTTCGGCGGGCTTTTTTCGCCCGTGCGGCGCGAATTGTTATCGGATACGTCAAGGCGCCTGTTCGGGGGCGCCTTGGGGCTTTTTCGCATCACTTCATGTCAGGATCCCACGGCACATAGACGCCGGCCGTTTTTGGCGCGTTATCGGCATGCGCGCTCATTCCGCACGGTCCGTCAATATTTTCAAAACTTCTTACTTGATTTTATTCCGCGTTCGTCTGCGTATATACCCTCTTAACTTTTGCGCCCCGATATGTTATAATCGCATTATGGATAATTCCGCGCTGAGAGAAACGGCAAAGGCTTACGGCTTTGCGAGGGCGTATTTTCTGCCCCCGCCGCATTTTGCGCCGCACGACGACGAGCCGGGCATAGTATGGGACGCGGGCGAATACCCGTGGGCGGACGCCGCGCTGCTGCTGGTTTGGCCGTACAGGCCGTATCCCAAGGGCGAACGCATACCCGCCTACTACATAAACAGCAACGCCTCATACCATGCCGCGGTCGCGCTTGCAAAGGAGCTCGAATCCATGGGCGTGCGGCTTTTGCGCCGCGAGCTGCCGGTAAAAAGGCTGATGACCGAGTACGGCGCGGGGGAGCTTTGCAAAAGCTCGCTTCTGGCGCTGCCCGGGCTTGGCACGCGGGTGGTGTTCCAGACCATGCTTTTGGGCTCCGGCGGAGAGCACGAATTCACGCCCGAGACCTACCCCGCCTATAAAACGGGGCTGTGCTCCGCCTGCCGCGCGTGCGAGGCCGCATGCCCCGCTCACGCGATAAGCGAAACCGGGCTTGACGTTAAAAAGTGCATGCGCTACTGGATGGACGGCGCCGATTACCCCGACTGGGTCTACGGCGTGCAGAAAACGCACATGGGGTGCGAGGTGTGCCAGGCGGTCTGCCCGCGAAACGCCGCCTGCAGCACGGCTCTGCCCGACGACGGGATAAGGCGCGCGTTCGACCTTGCGCGGCTTGCGGAGGGCGACACGAAGGAGGCCCGTCTGCTTGTGGGCAAGAACTTTACGGGGCGCGGCAAGCTGCAGAAGGAGGCGCTCAACTTTATAAAAAGGGACGGCGCGCCAAAATAAGGAGGGCCGATGGATAAGAGGTTCAGGTCGCTTTCGCTGATCGTTTACATTATCATATGCGCGCTTACGGCTGTGCTTTCGCTTGCCGCCGTGCTGCTTGAGCTGCCTCAGCCGTGGCAGTACGTTGTGATCGGCGCTTCCATCGTACTGGGCGGCGGCGCGGCGGCGCTGTTTACAGGCTCGCTGCTGAAGGCCGAAAGGAGCTATCACGGTGCGGATCTCGCCGCCATGATCGACTCCATAACCGGGGGCGTGCTTGTGCTGGACGGCAACGCGCGCGTTTACCGGGCGAGCCGCGACGCAAGGTATTATCTGGAGCTGCCCGACTACGCGCTTAAAATGTACAAGACCGACGCCATAAAGGACGAGGAGCTGCTGCGCTGCGTCGCGCTTGCCGAAAAGGGCGAAAGCTCGCTTACCGAGTTCACGAGCCGCGGCAAAACGCTGCGCGTGCTGGTGGACCCCGTTATATTCAGCGGGCAGATCGTGGGCACGATGCTGCTGTTTCTGGACATGGGCGAGCAGCTTTCGCTGCAAAAGCTGAGGCGCGAATTCACCGCAAACGTGAGCCATGAATTAAAGACCCCGCTGACCTCCATTTCGGGCTATGCCGAGATGATCGCCGCGGGGATAGCAAAGGGCTCGGACGTGCCCGAGTTTGCCTCGCGCATACAAAAGGAGTCGAAGCGGCTGCTTGCGCTTATCTCGGACATAATACGCCTGTCGAGCCTGGACGAGGGCGCGCAGACCGACAAGGCTCCCGTGGACCTTGCCGAGGTAGCCGACGAGTGCTGCGACGTGCTTGCCCGCTCCGCCGGGGAGCACGGCGTGAGCCTTGAGCTCGACGCCGAACGGCTCGTTATCGAGGGCTCGCGCAGCCTGCTTTCCGAGATGCTTTACAACCTTATAGACAACGGCATCCGCTATAACAAAGAGGGCGGCTCGGTGCATATAACCGTGCGCGGCCGCGCCGTTGCCGTGGAGGACACCGGCATAGGCATACCCGCCGAGCATCTGCCGCACGTTTTCGAGCGGTTCTACCGCGTGGACAAATCGCGCTCCAAGCAGACGGGCGGCACGGGGCTCGGGCTTGCGATAGTCAAGCACATAGCCGAAAAGTACGGCGCGGAGCCCGAGATAGAGAGCGAGGAGGGGCGCGGCACGAGGATAACCCTGACCTTTCCCGAAGACCGTATAATAAACCGAAAGGAACCGATAAAATGAACTCTTCTTTGCTTTGGCAGTATGCGCGCCTCGTCGTTGAGGTGGGCATAAACGTGCAAAAGGGGCAGCCCGTTATGATAAACTGCCCCGTGGACTGCGCCGAGTTCGGACGCATGCTGACGGCCGCCGCGTTTGAGGCGGGCGCAAAGGACGTGCACGTCAACTGGCGCGACGATCAATGCGCGCGTCAGCACTGGCTGTACGCCGACAGCTCGGTATTCGACGCCGTGTACCCCTGGGAGGTGTTAAAGCGCACCGAGCTCGCGCACGAGGGCGTGGGCGTTATATCCGTTGCGGCCTCCGACCCCGAGAACCTGAAGGGCGTGGACCCCGACAGGCTCCGCCGCGCAAACGCCGCCGCGGGACGCGATCTCAAGGAGTTCTCGCGCATGCAGATGTCAAACGCGATACCCTGGTGCGTGGTGTCGGTGCCCATTGCAAGCTGGGCTCAAAAGGTGTTCCCCGGCCTTGAAAAGGACGAAGCCTGCGAGCGCCTGTGGGAGGAGATATTCAAGGCCGTGCGCATTAAAGAGGGCGGCGACGCAGTTCTTGAATGGCGCGCCCACTGCGAGCGCATAGAGGGCTACGCCCGCCGCATGACCGAGTTTGATTTTGAAGAGCTGCATTACAAAAACTCGCTCGGCACCGACCTTACCGTGAAGATGCCCGAAAACCATATGTGGCTTGCGGGCGGCGATATCTGCAAAACGAACGGCGTGAAGTTCGTCGCCAACATGCCCACGGAGGAGGTGTTCAGCGCGCCGCTCAGGAACGGCGTTGACGGCACGCTCGTCGCCGCAAAGCCCCTGGTGCTGAACGGCAACGTGGTGGACGGCATACGCTTTACCTTCCGCGAAGGGCGCATTGTCGATATCCACGCCGACCGCGGCGAGGAGACCCTGCGCACCCAGGTGGAGCTGGACGAGGGCAGCCATTACCTCGGCGAGATCGCGCTCGTGCCGTACGATTCGCCCATCTCCAACAGCGGGATACTCTTTTACAACACCCTGTTCGACGAGAACGCCGCGTGTCACTTCGCCTTCGGCGAGGCCTACCCCGCCTGCATCAAGGGCGGCGACGACCTCTCGCCGGACGAGCTGAAGGCCGCCGGTATAAACGCCGAATCCTCCACCCACGTCGACTTTATGGTGGGCACGAGCGACCTTGAGATCACCGGACGCACCCGCGACGGCAGAACGGTAAAGGTTTTCGAGAAGGGGAATTTTGCGATCTAAGACTTCTATCCAAACATAGTTATATGCAGAAAAGCGGCAGCCAGATAATTGACTGCCGCTTAAACATTCCGAAACCTCCACTGTAAACCATGCGTTTTTTGATTTTGTTTTATTCACCCATGTTTACAGCAATAATCACCAACTCTACCATGCAGCCCTCCCTCTTGCACTCGATCTTGATTTCTGAAATGTTAACAGATCTTCTTTCTTCGCTGATCTTTCCAAATACTATTTCGTTAATTTTAAAGCTTTTCAGCCAATGTATAATCTTAGATGTAAAATCGCCAAAGTGCTTTCCATGGAAAAAGACCAGAAGAAAGTGGCTAAATACGCCTACCGGATCATAATTCAGCATTAATTTCTTTATATGTTTCCGCAGATTGTCTGTTTCCAATGATTTTACTCTTATCGATTCAATAATCGCAGGTTCATAATCACAGCATTGTACTTTGAGGTCTATTCTGGGAGCATCTTTTTCGCTCAAAGAACGGCCTTGTCGGCTTTGATCTAATACCGTATTACCTTTCGCCCTCAACACATCCCGTATATAATCATTGATAACATCTTCCTTGCTGTTTCCTGAATACAAAGAGTTTTCCAGTAAACTCCGGCAAGAATCGAATATCATTTCTTCATATTCTTCAGCGGATGTTTTTGAATGTAAATTAGTAAACCGGTTTATGCGTGCCAGTTCCCTTTTGGCGTTTGGATTCCCATTGAATGCGCGATCAGACAAAATGCATACGGATGTTTCCAAAATATGTGAAAGTTCCTTGTCGGACATTTTGGAAAAAATGTTTAGCGAGTTCCGTGCTAACATATTTATCTGTATGCTGTTGTCTTTTTCGCCATGTTCACGAAAATGTTTTTCCTCAATAATAACAGGCGAAACCGCGATGGTATTATTAAGAAAACAACCTTGTGTATCCGTACTCTTTTCATTCCCTCCAAGCTGTGAATTGGCGTATTGCACATACACGGGATCATTCGATCTTTCATATGCAATTACTAAATCGTTGCGAAACTCAACCGCACTTTTGTAACGTTTTTTAACATTGGGATGAATAGCCTTCAGCACGCAATCCGACAATCGTTTATTTGCTATTCTTAAAGTTGGGATCTCTCCTCTCATTCTGCGTTCAACAGCAATCCTTACAGCTTTAGGAGTCATCGCATCTTTTTCCTTTATGAAAGGCAAGAGTCCGCCGTCCAAATAACGATACAACACCATCCCCAAGCTGTAGATATCAACGCTGTTCGTATAAGCTTTACCGGCATACACTTCCGGTGCCATATAGTTGAAAGTGCCCATACGAACACTGATCCTCTCATCGTCCGAATCATTTAGACTAAAAGCTGCGCCGAAATCTCCGAGAATATAATTGCCTCTTTCGTCGACAAAAATATTACTTGGCTTCACATCTCTATGAACAACGCGGTGTTTCTCTAAGCATATCAATGCATTGCAAATATCAATGCCTAGCTTTATTATTGTTTTTTCTCCAATCCGTCCGTATGAAAAATAACGATTCAACGGTGTCAGCAAGTCCATAAGAACCATAAGCCCCACTATTGCATCATTATCATTTCTTTTATATTGATAGTCTCGGTATTCTACAATATTATTGCATTCATGAGAAAGCACAGATACATATTCTATTCCCTTGAGTTCTTTTTCTATCAGCTGCCGATAGGTATTACAAAACGCATCTGTTCCATCAAGGGCTGCCGAAGTTTTTATATAATCATCCTCGTATTTATCAAGTGTTATTATTTTTAATGCTGCTTTTTCGGCAACACTTCCCTCTCTCCGTTCAACCAAGTAAACCGTTCCACAACTACCTTGACCAATAGTTGAAACCACATGCCAATCTTTAAAAGCAAGTGTATCCATATATACTCCAAAACTCGCAGTATTAAAACAACCATTCGACAAATATGACGACAAAAGCTAAAAATGGGGTTGCCTACATCGCGGCAACCCCATTATACCATTTTCAATCCCTGCTCCTGAACCGCGAGCGGTCCTGATCGCGCAGTACGGTGTCGGTCATGACTACGTCGCGGCCGCCGCGCTCGTCGCCGTGGTCCACCACGAAGTGCATTCCGAGCGACTCAAGCGAGGCGGGTATGCCGTCTATGACGAGGCCGCAGAGGTTGACGTAGCGGAGCTGCTTCAGCCCCGCGAACACGTCCGCGAGCTTATTGACCTTGGAGCCTTCGAGCTGCAGCGTCTCAAGCTCGGAGAACCCGCCGACGGGCGTGATGTCCGAAACGAAATTGTACGCCGAGAACAGCACGCGCAGCTCACGGCAGGCGGATATGGGCTCCAGACTGTCTACGCGGGTGTTGGATATATTGAGCTCGCGCAGGTTAGCCATGTCCTCAAGGCCCTCCAGCGATTCTATCGCCGTGCCGCCGAGCGCGAGCTTTTCCATATTTATAAGGCGCGCAAGCGGCGCGGCGGAAACCACCGGCGCGACGGTGGCGTTTATGCTGCGAAGCTGAGTAAGCCCCGCAAGCGGCGAAAGGTCGCTGACGCGCGTGTGCGAGATATTGAGGCTTTCAAGCGCGGTAAGGGGCCGCAGGCACTCGACGGAGTCGACGCCAAGCCCGCTGATGTTGAGCTTTCTGAGCTCCGTCAGCCGCTCTATGCCGTCAAGGCTCGAAATGCCCGTGGCGCCCACGTCAAGCTCGCGCAGGCCGGTAAGCTCCGTAATGCCGCCGAGCCCGCCTATCCTCGTATTATGCAGGACCAGTTTTTTGAGGCCGCGCATCCTTTCGATGCCGTTGACGTCCCTCAGGCGCGTGTCGACAAGGTACAGCTCCTCAAGCTCGGGAAGTTCGCAAATACCCTCGAGCGAGGTTATCTCCGAGAACGAAAGCGCAAGCATCCTCAGGTTTTTGAGCGCCTCTATGCCGCGCACGTCCTTGACCGACCTGCAGCACATCTCAAGCTCCAGAAGCCCCGGCAGCGTGAATATGGGAGTCACGTCCGTCACGTTCGCGTCGTCCAGCTCGAGCTTTTCGAGCTTTTCAAGCGCCGAGATGCTGCGAAGGTTCCTGAGCGTGGGCGTGTGAGAGATATCCAGCTCACGAAGCTGCGGGAACCGCTCCACGCCGTCAAGGTCGCGTATGCGGGGGCCCGTCAGGTCAAGCCGCTCCACCGTGGGGCTGCCCATGGTGTCAAAGGCGCGAATGTCCGCCTCCGCCAGCGAGAGCAGGCGCAGCTTGGGCAGCTTTTCAAGCCCGGCAAGCGAGTACGGCGCAGTGTGGTCAAGATACAGCGCCTCAAGATTGGGGAGCTTTTCTATCCCGTCGATGTTTTCAAGCGGGGACCATGAAAGCCTGAGCTCCCTGAGGCCTGTGAAATACTCCAGCCCGCGCAGGTCATTCACCTCTGAGAAGGTGAGATTAAGATACTCGACCCCCGCAAGCGCTTCCGCCTCGGGGCCGGTGGGCCTGTGCCCCTGCCTTACAGCGTGGAACAGGCGCAGTGCTTCGTTGTGTTCCATCTTTCGATCCTTCGGCCGTGCAGCGGACAAGCCCGCCGCGCAGCCATCCTTTCTTTCAATAATTCGACGGTATTGCGCCGCCCCTCTCGGAGCGTGTATATTATATCACGTTTGTTCGCGCTTGTACAGACCGAAAATGCAGGCCGAAAAAGACCCGCGCTTCCTTAATAAGCTATGGACATTCGCCGCGGATTGCGTTATAATTTTACGGTATTTCGGGAGTGTGTGCGGTTTACGCCGCTCCCTTAAAGGAGGGCAAGGGATTGGCAAACGACACAAGGCCGGCGTCTGCGGCAAACGCCGTGCGCGTGCCCGCCGTGCGCATGGTGGGCATTTCAAAAAGCTTCGGCGCAAAAACAGCCAACACAAACGTCTCTTTGGAGATATACCGCGGGGAGATACTGTCGCTTCTGGGGGAGAACGGAAGCGGCAAGACAACTCTTATGAACATGCTTTCGGGCATCTACTTCCCCGACGCGGGCGACATAATGATAGACGGCAAGCCCGTCTCGATCCATTCCCCAAAGGACGCGTTCGACCTGCACATAGGCATGATACATCAGCATTTCAAGCTGGTGCCCGTGCTGACAGCGGCCGAGAACATAGTGCTCGGGCAGAAGACGGGGCTGTTCCTTGATATGCGCAAGGTCAAAAAAGCCGTTGAAGAGATATGCTCCAAGTACGGCTTTGTAATAGACCCCGACAAAAAAGTGTACGATATGTCCGTTTCGGAGAAGCAGACCCTTGAGATAATCAAGGTGCTGTACCGCGGCGCGGACATACTGATACTGGACGAGCCCACCGCCGTGCTTACCCCGCAGGAAACGCGCAGGCTTTTCGGCGTTATGCGCAACATGAAGGCGGACGGCAAGTCGATAGTCATAATCACCCATAAGCTGCACGAGGTAATGGAGATCTCCGACCGCGTGGCGGTGCTGAGAAAGGGCGAATACATAGGCTCCGTTTTGACGAAGGACACCGACCCGCAAAAGCTGACCGATATGATGGTAGGCCGCGCGGTAAGCCTGAACATAGACCGTCCCGAGCCCGTCAACACCAAGGAATGTCTGCGCGTGGAGCATCTTTCCGTGCGCGACGAGGACGGCGTACTGAAGCTGGACGACGTCTCTTTCGTTGCCAGGGCCGGCGAGATACTGGGCATAGCGGGCGTTTCGGGCAGCGGTCAGAAGGAGCTTCTGGAGGTGGTGGCAGGCCTGCAGCAGGCGCTCCCCGGCAGCATGGTGCTGTACACCGACAAGGCGGGCAAGACCTCCACGCTCATCGGCAAGACCCCTCTGGAGATAAAAAAGCTGGGCGTCCATCTGGCCTTCGTTCCGGAGGACAGGCTGGGCATGGGCCTGGTCGGAAGCATGGACATCGCGGACAATATGCTGATCCGCACCTATACCGAGGGGCAGAGCATGTTCGTGGACATGAACCGCTCGCGCAAGCTTGCGCGCGACATAGTTGACGAGTTCGAGGTGGTCACTCCCGGCATAGAGACCCCGGTAAGGAACCTTTCCGGCGGCAACGTGCAGAAGGTGCTGGTCGGACGCGAGATCTCCGGCGAGCCCTCGCTGCTGATGAGCGCGTACGCCGTGCGCGGGCTTGACATAAACACCTCTTACACGATCTACCGTCTGATGAACGAGCAGAAGGCAAAGGGCACCGCCGTGATATACGTCGGCGAGGACCTTGACGTGCTGATCGCCCTGTGCGACAGGATACTGGTGCTGTGCTCGGGCAAGGTCAGCGGTATCGTGGACGGCCGTACCGCCACCAAGGAGGAGGTCGGTCTTATGATGACTCATCTGAAAAAGGCGGGTGACGCGAAATGATCCATATTTCAAAGAGGGTGGAATTCACCCTGTTCAAGGGTAAGGCCGCCGGGCTCAACCGCTTCGTCGGCTGGGGCGTGCGCCTTATCGCCGTGGTGCTGTCGCTTATCGTAAGCGGCCTGCTGATCTACTCGATCACAAAGCTCAACCCGCTTAAGGTCTACGCCGTAATGGCAAACGGCGTTTTCGGCACGAGCAGGCGCGTCTGGGCATGGCTGCGCGACCTTGCGCTGCTGCTGTGCATTTCGGTAGGCCTTGCGCCGGCCTTCAAGATGCGCTTCTGGAACATAGGCGCCGAGGGTCAGGTGCTGGTCGGCGGCATTGCGACCGCGGCCTGCATGATCTATATGGGCGGCATGGGCCTGCCCACGCCGGTGCTGCTTGTCATCATGGCGCTGGGCTCAATGCTTGCGGGCGCGGTCTGGGGCGTTATACCCGCCGTGTTCAAGGCCAGGTGGGGCACCAACGAAACGCTGTTCACGCTTATGATGAACTACATAGCGATACAGCTCACGTCCTTCTTCGTGCCCCTGTGGGAGCACCCGAAGGGCTCCAACACCGTGGGCCTTATAAACGCGGGCACGCAGGCCGGCTGGTTCCCCGCATTTATGCAGAAGCCCCCGGCCGGGCAGGGGAATTTCCTGACCGATATACTGACCCAGCCCTACCTTTTGAACCTGCTGATAGTCGCGCTCGTAACCGTGCTTATGTACTTCTACCTTAAAAAGAGCAAGCACGGCTATGAGATAGCCGTTGTCGGGCAGAGCGAGAACACCGCAAGGTACGCCGCCATGAACGTGAAAAAGGTCATTATCCGCTCCATGACGCTGTCGGGCGCGATATGCGGCCTGGGCGGTTTTCTGGCGGTAGCGGGCGCAGACCACACCATCTCCACCTCCACGGCGGGCGGACGCGGCTTCGTTGCGATAATCGTAGCGTGGCTTGCCAAATTCAACACGCTGACCATGGTGCTGATCTCCGCAATGCTCGTGTTCCTGAACAAGGGCGCGATCGCCATCGCCTCGGAGTTCAACCTGTCAAACGACATGTCCAACATAATCCAGGGCATAATACTGTTCTTCATACTGGGCAGCGAGTTCTTCATCAATTATGAGATAAAGCTTGCAAAACACGCAAAGGAGGCGGCCGTATGAACTCCGTTTTGGACCAGATAGTTTCGCTTGTCACCACGGCGGTCTCGTTCGGCACCGTCATAATGTTCGGCGGTCTGGGCGAGATACTGACCGAAAAGTCCGGCCACCTTAACCTGGGCGTGCCCGGCATAATGTACATGGGCGGCATAGGCGGGCTCGTCGGCTCCTTCCTGTACGAAAGGGCCGTTTCCGACCCCTCCCCCATGACAGGGCTTTTGATAGCCATAGCCTGTACGCTCGTCTGCTCGGTGCTGGGCGGCCTGATCTACAGCTTTTTGACCGTAAGCCTGCGAGCAAATCAGAACGTCACCGGCCTTACGCTGACCATATTCGGCAGCGGCGTTGCTAATTTCGTGGGCGGCAGCCTGAATAAGCTTGCCGGAGGCGTGGGGCAGATCTCCGTCGCTTCGACAAGCAGCGCATTCCGCGCAACGCAGAAGCTCTCCGACGGGCTGGTCGCGGCGGTCATGCAGAAGGCGCCCCACAGCGGATTTATGGCCGTGCTGGGCAAGGTGCTTGAAACCATAGACAAGCTGTTTTTGAGCTACGGCTTCATGGTGTATCTTGCGCTGCTTATCGCCATCGTGCTCAGCATACTTCTGAACCGCACGAGCATCGGCCTGAACCTGCGCGCGGTGGGCGAAAGCCCCGCGACGGCCGACGCCGCGGGCATAAACGTAACGCGGTACAAGTACCTTTCAACCTGCGTCGGCGCGGCGATATCGGGCCTGGGCGGGCTGTACTACGTCATGGACTACATAAAGGGCACCTGGGCAAACGACGGCAATATCGAGGCCGTGGGCTGGCTTGCCGTTGCGCTCGTCATATTCGCAACGTGGAAGCCGCTCCGCTCCATCTGGGGCGCGCTGCTCTTCGGCGCGCTGTACTGGCTGTACAACTTTATCCCCGGCCTGTCGCGCAGCGCGCAGCAGATATTCAAAATGCTGCCCTACGCCGTGACTATACTGGTGCTTATAACCGTGTCGCTCAGGCGCAAGCGCGAGAACCATCCCCCCGCATCACTCGGCCTGTCGTACTTCAGAGAGGACAGGTAGCAGGCGTATAGTGAATACCGCACAGCAAAACGGCCCCCGGGCGATCCGCCCGGGGGCCTTGTGTCACGGCGTGTCACGGGGAAACTATGAGAACAATATATTTTGCCTTTTGCTTTCCCCTCCCGCGCATTGGTGCTATAATGGACTTTGTAAAAAGGGGGGATTTGCGCCTGTTCGCGATTGGCGCAGATAACCTCAAATATAAGGAGGTCATATCGCTTATGGTATCCAAAGTAACCGTTGACGAGAACCGCTGCAAGGGTTGCGGGCTGTGCGTAAGAGCATGTCCCAAGAAGATCATGCAGATCTCGAAGACCAAGCTCAACGAAAAGGGCTATCATCCCGCCGAGTGCATCGACCAGGAGGCCTGCATCGGCTGTGCGTCCTGCGCATGGACCTGCCCCGACACGGTCATCACCGTTGAGAAAGAATAAGGAGGAAGCTATGGCAAAGAAACTTATGAAGGGCTGCGAAGCCATTGCGGAGTCCGCCATTCAGGCCGGCTGCCGTTTCTTCTTCGGCTACCCCATCACTCCTCAGAACGACATCCCCGAGTATATGTCCGCCCGTATGCCCAAGGTCGGCGGCTGCTTCCTTCAGGCTGAGAGCGAGGTCGCGGCCATCAACATGGTTTACGGCGCTGCCGCCGCGGGCGCGAGGGTCATGACCAGCTCCTCCTCCCCGGGAGTTTCGCTTAAGCAGGAAGGCATCAGCTATATCGCGGGCGCCGAGCTGCCCTGCGTTATCTGCAACATGATGCGCGGCGGCCCCGGCCTCGGCTCCATTCAGCCCTCTCAGGGCGACTATTTCCAGGGCACCAAGGGCGGCGGCAACGGTGACTACCACCTGCTGACCTACGCCCCCGC